>Ga0307507_10001415_pt1 | contig 53812 bp, 24 predicted proteins | sample 7_EM_MG_FD_207223 | JGI IMG/M metagenome (GOLD analysis project Ga0307507, IMG submission 207223) | Populus trichocarpa ectomycorrhiza microbial communities from riparian zone in the Pacific Northwest, United States - 7_EM | ecosystem: Host-associated > Plants > Roots > Unclassified | place... | reverse complement strand
GCTCCTGCGAGAGGAGGAAGAGAAAGAAAGGGGAGTAAGTAGGCTAGCTAGGTGAGAGGCTTGCCGAATAGAAGGAGTAGGCGTCTGCAGACGCCTTTTCGATACTTATAGGCTGCGAAGTAGACGGTAGAAAGTGTATAACAGGCCAAGGAGGGGGTTTTTTGTCCCGTATCGGGTTTTCCCATTATGTAAAATAGGAGTACCGCATGGCCACAGAGCTAAATCGGTGTAAGATTAATAATAATAATAATAGAAATACAAAACCGGAGTAGGTAGTTTGGCCGCTAGGTAATAAAAGGATAGCTATACTAGAAGAGGCGATATAGAGAATAATACGGCCGTAAAAATAGTAGCAGTAGTAAATATAGTAGTAAAGAAGGGTTTTACTAGTGCCTATAGGGCCCTATAGAAAAAAAATAGGTAGTTTATAGGTCTATATCTATAGCGGTAATAACTATAGTAAAGTAGGCGGCCTAGTTAGAATTTAGCTAATAATATAGCTCTATAAAAAGGCGGTCTTCCTTAGTAGTGCTATAATTAAGCTTTACGGTAATAAGCGGGTTACTATTTATAAGGTTTTAGTGGTGCTATAATAGAAGCAGAAAGTAATCTGTAAGAGTTTTACTATAGTCTATAAGCACCTACTAGATAAGATATAGGCCGTAATTTAGATATATATTATTAATACTACCTAGAAAATTAGGCCGACGCTTTAAAATATAAGAGAGATTATTATAGAGAAACGGCTTTAATTTTGCTTAAAGGGTAGGAGGGTCGCTTATAGGGCCATAAACTAGAGTAGTTATAAAAAACCGCAGCTAGGCGCTAGTAGCAAATATAGATACTTTCTATAGGCAGCTAACCTACTCATTATTATCAGTAAGGAGCCCTAAAACTACGCAAGCAGCTTAAAAGGTTAGATAAATAGTACTAGTAATAGTACGGAGGTGCTTAAAAAAGGTAGCGCTAAAAATAATAGTAAGTAGCAGCTGTAAATAATGCCGTTTGCTAGTAATAGGGCTAATAATAGTATCCTTTAGGTGGACGCGGCGCTACTACTAGTATATTTTTACTATAAAAGATATATCTATAAGGAAAGTCCTAGTAAAGCATAACATAACTATCCACATTTTTATTACGGCTGTGGTAGAACTTAGTAGAACTTAGCTGGTAGAACTTAGTAAAATTTATAGTTATATAACTAGAGGACCGTATAAAAGAACCCTACTTTAACCAGTACTGCTCTTTTTCTTCTTTCCTTTCTCCAGCTTTAGATCCTTGTTTATAGATAATCTAATTATATAGGCTTGCATGCGCCCTTCTTGCTATGCTTATGCCTTAATTAACTAAGTCACTAATATTATTTAAAGCTTATACTACTCTTTCTTCCTAAAAAGGAACTTAAATATATTTATAAGACTAAGAATAGGACAAGGATAAAAAATAGGATAGGGATAAAGAATAGGACAAGGATAAAGAATAGGACCCTAAGGATATTACTAGGACTATAAGGATAGGATAGAACCCTAAGAACTAGACACATATAGACTAGAACCCCTAAAGAAATGGCCTGGAATTACTTAGTACCCTTACTACTATACTAAGAAATACAGTAGCCAGTAAAGCCGCTGTAGGACCCTTAAATACCTCTAATAGTGAAATAATTACTATCTTAACCCCCCAGGCGGAGCCTACGGTAGCTAATACTAAAATTAAATAACTGCGAGAGCTACTTAAAGTTAGAAATACCCCTATATCTAGTAATAAGTTATTATTAGACACCTAGAGACTTACTATAGTCCTATAGGCCTTATCCCCGCGCCTTAGTAGATCCTTTAAGGCCTATATAGCACTATTATAGTCTGCGAAGGTTATAGACTCCCTATTACTTATAGATAGAACTAATTCTACCTTTAATAACTAGAAGCTCTAATTTTAGGACAAGCTTAAAGTTAATATAGACCACCTTCCTACCCCTTGAGCCAGAATGGCCTATGTCTTTAGCCATACTAGTAGGGACGCCTAGACGCACCTATGCCTATAATACGCTGAGGACTTAGCAGACCCCTTTATCTCTAAAGAAGAAATAATTAACTATTTATCTTCTATTTATAAGGACCCCTTTAAGGTATAGAACGCCCGCCTTAACTATAAAGGCCTAAATATAAAAATAACGGAGACCTTTTCGGCCTTCTAGACCCGTTTTTTATACCTAGCCGGCTAAGCCTAAATCCCCTAGGAAAATCTGCTACTGGACCTATTTAATAAGCTTACCTTAAACCTATAGTAAGCTATAATGTTAGTCTTTACTACTATATAGACGCTAGAGGAACTAATAGACTGGTGCTTAGCTATTAACTAAGGCCTCTATTAAATTAAGGTATAGGCCAAGCGGTATAAAGCTAGGAACCCTTTAAACTAAACCGTAAGCAATATAAGGATAGTTAATAGTGCCTTAGTATAGGCCGCAACTCCTGTGGTACTAACTGTTTAGCCTACTATAAATTTAGCAGCTAGTTATACAGCTAGTTCTACTATAGGCCCGGTATAGACTCGGCTTATATATAGCAACCCCTATAGATAAGCCCTTAGTAATTAAGGAGCTTGCTTTTTATACGGCTAAAAAGACCACTTTATAAAGACTGCCTAATAGCGGTAAAGACAAATAAGGTCCTGTTAATTTAGGAAAATAGTATAAAGTTAGGAAAAGAGGAACTTTAAAGGAAGACTCCTTTCTAGGGTTAAAAGGGATTAATATATTATATATTAATCTAGGTTGGCTAGTTAGTGGAAGAAGCTATACTATTCCTTATACTTTATTCTGTAATAGATATTAAGTTTTAACCTCTACTTTAGCTAACTCTAAAGTAAATACCTTTACCTTAATAGATACCTAATACGCCGTAAAGCTAGCTAACTTTTTAAATACGCCCCTTAAAGAACTGCCTAAACTAATTTTTATTTATGGTTATAATGGATAAATAGGGCTACCTATTATAACTATCTTATAGATCTACCTCTATGTTAACGGACAACAATAGTATAATATCCCCTTCCTTATTATAGACCTTAGAAGCCATAATATAAGCTGAGGAAGAAAATAGCTAGCATATTTAGGCTTATAGCTTAGTGTATAGAATAGATGGCTTTTCTAGCCTAAAACTATACCCCCAATACCTTCCTTTATAAGAGAAATTAGCATTATAATAGAAAACCTTATATGGCTGTAGATAAATACTACTTATTAGGCTAATGCTATATAAAGGGACTGGGCTTTTAAGAAAGATATATAGCTTAACCCGTAATAGATCTGTATACTATACCGCCCCTAGACTACCTATATTATACCACTTATACTAAAAACTAAAGAAATTAGTAATAAGCTAGCTAAGCTCCCTATAAGGAACCTAGGCCCTATATAGCTATAAAGAATAGTAAGGAATATTGGATGTTATACTAAACTAATAAACTTGAGGGATAACTTATAAAAGATGGAATAGGAGCTAAGAAAGATTATAAACTCTAAACTACAAAATACGGCCTAATAAAAGTCTGTAAAGAAACCTATAGACTTCCCACTAGTTAATATCTACTATATTAGCGCCGTAGGATTCTACTAGAACTTGGTCTAACCTAATACTATTACCTTTGCCACTAGCTTATATAAAATTAATTAAATAATTAAGGAAAAGGAAAATAAGCTTAGTAAATAGAAGGGCGAGCTTATAGATAAGGAGCTAATAGAACAAAAACTGCCCTATTAATACTAGAAATTTAAGGATATATTCTCTAAGGCAGCGTCTAATATACTCCTGCCTTACCAACTATACAACTATAAGATTAAGATTAAGCCAGATAAGGAAGACATACTTAGCTATAGCCCCCTTTATTAGCAGTCTCCTGCTAAATTATAGGCTATAAAGTAGTACCTTATTTGTAAGCTTTTGCAGTATAAGGATTAAATAAGCAACTTGATTCTAAATCTATAGAAATCAAGTGAACTAAATACATAAAAGTAGACACCGAACTCCGAAGTCTATGACTTAATATTTGACCATATTCGAGACATATAAGGGTAGGGTCGATCCTGTCTCGAAGCCTCTTAGGTAACGATCTTGTGTCTTAGCGCAGTGCTGGTAAACTGTTACATTATTAATAACCTAAATAAGGGATTTATTAAGCCTAGTTAGGCCCCTTTTAACTCACCTATTCTCTTTACCACAAAGCTAAATAGTGGACTTTATTTCTATATTAACTACTATAAACTTGATAATATAACCCGCAAGGACTGCTACCCACTACCCTTATTTAATAAGACTTTAATCTAAATAAGTAGAGCTAAGATCTTTACTAAGCTTAATATTTGTTAGGCCTTTTATTAGATTAGGATGGACCCTAGATTAGAAGATCTTACTATATTTTAGACCTGTTACGGAATATATAAATATAAAGTACTTCCTTTTAGACTAACTAATGGACTGGCTACGTACCAGCGATATATATATAATATACTCTTTAACTACCTTAACGACTTCTATACGGCCTACCTAGATAATATTATAATCTACTTTAAGAATAAGTTAGAATATAAGGAGTATGTCTATAAAGTCCTATAACGGCTCCGCGAGGCTAGCCTTTAGGCCAATATTAGAAAATTAGAATTTAGCGTTAAGCGTATAAAGTACCTATGGTTTATTATTAATATAAATAGAATTAAGGCAGACCTAGAAAAGATAGCTATAATTAATTAATGGGTATCCCTAAGGACCGTAAAGGAGGTGCAGTTATTCTTAGGATTCTATAACTTCTACCAACGCTTTATTAAGAACTATAGTAGAATTGCCTAGCCCCTAAGCCGACTTACCTATAAGGACTAGCCCTTTTACTTTAATACTGTATATAGGTAGGCCTTTAATAAGCTTAAGAAACGACTAGTCTCTACTCCCTTACTCGCCCACTTTAACCTAAAACGGCCCTTAATGTTAAAAACCAATGCCTTAGATGGTGTTATAGCTAGCGTTTACTTCTAAAAGCAAATGGACGGAGAATAGCACCCTATTACTTACTATTTAAAGACTATAGTAGATGCTAAGCTAAATTACCTAATTTATAATAAATGTCACGATAACGATGTATCACATGCGAACGCTAGATGAACAAGCATCAGATTCGTAGAATTGATAGCTACGTACGGCTGTCGTGGAGACTCAAGAGGATTGCTAGAGAACTCGACAGGAATGCTGTAACCGACTACGGTACCCTGCCAAACCACCACCGTTTTACCTGCGTATTGCCTACGTATCGTCTACGTATCGCCTACGTATCGCCTACGTATCGCCTACGTATCACTTACGTATCACGCTGTTTTGCTTACGTATTCGTCTCCCCTTTCACTTATTTCCATACCTTCCTCGTGTATATATAGACACTTTTCAGTTACATTTACAATCAAGTTGCTCATTCAATTCTCCCACACTTGCACTGTTACAATGCAGCTGCGGCTAAATCTATATAAGGACGTTGGGGCGGATAAACTATCTACCGACGTCGTCAAACAAGAAAAGGAAACCAGCTACGCGTATGGCGTAGCGCTTGTAACGGGAGTCCCGTTACAATAAAAAAAATACTAGCTATTATCTCTAGCTTTTAGCACTGGTAAGCCTAACTAAAAGGTACCCCTAAGTCTATTTAGGTGGTTTCTAATTATAAAGCCTTAGAATATTTTATAATAATAAAGGCCCTTATAGCCTAATAGGCGCGCTAGGCAGATGCCCTATCTTAATTTAACTTCCTAATTATATATAGGCTAGGTACCACTAATTATACGGACGCTCTTATAAGGCGTAAATAGGATATAGATAACTAGATAGCCGTAAAGATCTTATTATAGACCTAGGCGCTACTATAACTAAAGTACCTTAACCCTTAAATATAGGCAGAGCTAAATATAGACTTTTTAGACGCTAAGATATATCCTATTAACTTTATGGAACTTAACCTTATTAATAAGCTGCTATAAGTAAACTGTACGGCCCCTTCTCTATAGGAGTACTGTTAGCGACTCAGTTAATCGAGGCACTAGTACGGCAAGAGGGACGCGCAAGCCTGTATAATTGGTAGTCTATAAACAAGGATCCAAAGCTAGAGAAAGGAAAGGAGAAGAATAGCAGCGCCGTGCAAAGTTTTATGCGGTCCTCTAGTCACGTGGGCTCACGTGACTTGGCGTCTACCATAACGTCTACCATAATCCACCGTTTTCCACTAGCGCCGTAACATTACCCCCCCCTCTAAAAAAGCCTGCCCTCAGGCTTTGTATGTCCGTATTATGTCCGTGGGGTGTTCTTATCTGTATGCTTAACAGGTAGCTTATTATCTTCGCTATACTAGCACTCCATCCACTCGTCTAGATACTTCGGGGGTCCTGGCTTGTTAGGGTATTAGTTATGGAATTCTTTAAGCTTCTAGGGGCAACCTATAAAGTTCCAGGCGGGGTACTAGGTTAGGTCTGAATTGTAACCTTTCTATTAGACACAGTATTTTAGCGTTCCTCGTACTAGTTTATAGGCTAGTATTTTATTAACTTCCCATTTATCGTCGCCATTAACTTAAATCGGCAGTAGAGGCTTATTCTTTTGTCTAGGTAGTGGGTTATTTATAGCTTTCCATAGCTTATCTAGTAAGAAAACAGGGTAGACTTTAATTAAGTCTGGGAGTTTAACCTTATATAAGTTGCCTTCTTTATTAAGGATCTTATACGGTCCTGCTATCTTATAGTCTAGCTTATAGCTAGGCCGTTCTGTTTTCTAGTTTTTTGTTGTAACCCAGACCTTGTCGCCTATAGTAAAGTCGGGCTTGCGCCTATACTTATTTACCTGCTGTTCTATTGATTTCTAGGCCTTCTCTAGGTTCTTATAGGCTACCATCTATACTTCTTCTAAGCGTCTAGCATACTGCTGTGCTTCCTTATAAGATAGTTTTTTGCGCACAGTTTGTGGTCCTTCTAGTCTCTTCCAGTTAAAGCTTATATGGGGTAAGTATCCCATTTCTAGCTAAATAGGTGTAAACCCCGTAGAGTTATAGGGTAGGGTTACCTAGGCGTAGTCTATTATAGGTAGTAGTCCACTCTAGTTATCCTAAAAGTAGTTAATAAAGGGCTAGAGTCTCTAGTCTAAGTATTAATTTATAATCTCCGTCTAACCATCTGTCTAGGGGTAGTATACTGTAGAGAGCTTTAGCCTAATACCTAGGATCTGGGTAAACTTATTCCAGAAGGCTGATATAAACTGCGGCCTATAGTTAGATACGATAGTATCTAGTAGTCCGTAAATTTGGTAGATATAGTAGATATACAGTTAGGCCGCCTCTTTAGCATTAATATTCTTATAACAGGGGATTAAGAACGGGCGCTTGCCAAAGCGGTTAACTAGAATTATAACCATATTATATCCGTCGCGGTCCGTAGGTAACTCATAGAAGTCTATAGAGATATACTGCCAGGGGCGTTCTGGTATTGGGAGTGGCTTTAATAGCCCTAAGGTCTTGTCTCGTGGAATTATAGACCTACGGCAGTTGTTGCAGTTCTGTACATAGCGGTTAATATCCATAACCATTCCGGGCCAGTAGTAGCGGTCGCCAATAATTCTGCGGGTTTTATTTTTTCTAGGGTAGGCCGTAGAGACCTAAGTATGTGCTTTAGTAATAAGCTAAGTCCGTAAATTCTGTTCCTTTACTACTACCAGCCGTTCCTAGTGCTTAAGCAGTCCGTTTTCGAGGGACTATGGGCTAGTAGCATCCTTTACCTTTTCGCGGCACTCCTATAGAGAAGGGGCCGTATAGTTTGCCTACAGCAGTTTATCAATAAGGTTAAGTTCCGTGGAGTTAATAGGGCATATCTTAGCATCTAAAGGGTCTGTATTTAGTTCTCCCTATATCTAGGGGTTAAGGTGCTCTGGTTATAGTAGTGCCTAGGTCCATAATAAGATCTTTACAGCCACCTAGTTACCTAGGTCCTATTTACGCCTTATAAGAGCATCTACACGGTTTATAGCGCCTGGTCTATATATAATTAAGAAGTTAAACTAAAATAGGATATCCGCCTAGCGTACCTAGCGGGCCGTAAGGGCCTTAGTTATTATAAAGTATTCTAGGGCCTTATAATCCGAAACTACCTTAATAGGCTTAGGGGTCCCCTCTAGCTATATACGCCAGTGCTAAAAGCTAGAGATAATAGCTAGCATTTCTTTGTTATGGATATAGTAGTTTAGCTTAGCATCTATTATAGTCTTTAAATAGTATGCAATAGGGTACCATTCTCTGTCCAGTTACTTCTGGGAAAAAATACCGGCTATTACACCGTCTAAGGCATCAGTTTCTAGCATTAAGGGCCGTTCTAGGTTAAAGTAGGCAAGTAGGGGAGCTAATACTAGCTGCTTTTTAAGCTTATTAAAGGCCTATATACATATAGCGTTAAAGTGGAATAGCTGGTCTTTCCTAGTAAGGCGGTTAAGAGGCCAGGCAATCTTGCTGTAGTTCTTAATAAAGTGTTAGTAGAAGTTATAGAAACCTAAAAATAATTGTACCCCCTTTATGGTCTGTGGGGGTGTCTACTAGTTAATTACGGCCGTTTTCTCTAGGTTGGCCTTAATTCTGTCCGTACTAATAATAAAACCTAGGTACTTTATACGCTTAACACTAAATTCTAACTTCTTAATATTGGCCTAGAGACCAGCCTTATGGAGCTATTATAGGACTTTATGGACGTGCTCCTTATATTTTAGCTCGTTCTTAGAGTAAATTATAATATTATCTAGGTAGGCCGTATAGAAGTTATTAAGGTAGTTAAAAAGTACATTATTTATATACCGCTGGTATATAGCTGGTCCGTTAGTTAGTCTAAAAGGGAGTACCTTACATTTATACATTCTGTAACGGGTTTAAAATATAGTAAGCTCCTTAGACCTAGGGTCTATCCTAATTCAGTAGAAGGCCTGGCGGATATTAAGCTTTATAAAGACCCTAGCTCTACTTATTTGGGTAAAAGTCTTATTAAGTAAGGGTAGTAGATAGCGGTCCTTACGGGTTATGTTATTTAGCTTATAGTAGTTAATGTAGAAGCGCAGTCCTCTATTTGGCTTTTTGGTAAAGAGAATGGGCGAGTTAAAAGGGGCTTGGCTAGGCTTAATAAAGCCCTTATTAAGGTTGTCAATAAGGTACTGCTTTATAGCCTACAATTCAGTAATAGACTGTGGGTAGAGAGGGCTAAAGCTAAGGGTACTTCCCTTGCCTTAATTAATCTTGATCTTATAGTTATACGGTTAGTAAGGCGGAAGTATATCTAACACTACCTTAGAGAATACGTCCTTGAATTTCCAGTGTTAATTAGGCAGTTTTTGTTCTACTAGTTCCTTATCTATAAGCTTACTTTTCTGTCCGCTAAGCTCGCTTTCCTTTTCCTTAAGTATTTAATTAATTTTATACAGGCTAGTTATAAAGGCGACGGTATTAGGCTGAACTAAGTTCCGGTAGAATCCTATAGCGCCAATGCAGCAGATATTAACTGGTGGGAGGTCCGTAGGTTTCTTTATAGATGCTTGTTGGGCCGTATCTTGCGGTATAGGGTGTATAGTCTTCCTTAGCTTATATTCTATTTTCCGTAAGTTATCCTTCCTGTCTATTAGCTTAGTATGGCGTCTAATATCCCTGGTTTTCCTTTAGGGCTATATAGGGCCTAGGTTCTCCGTGGGGGGCTTAGCTAGGTTACTACTAACTTCCTAGGTCTTTAGTGCGGATAGCGTGACATATACAGTCTAGGGGCGGCGTAGTATATAGATCCGTTAAGGATTAAGATATATATCCTTCTCAAAGGCCTGGTCTCTGCGTATAGCATTGGCCTGGTAAATAGTATTAATCTGGGGCTGTATAAGGTTTTCTATTATAATGCTGATTTCTTTTATAAAGAAAGGGGTTAGGGGTAGGGTTTTAGGCCAGATAAGCCGTCTATTTTATATGTTAAGCTGTAAGCCTAAATAGGCTAGCTATTTTCTCCCTATAATTATATTGTGGCTCCCGAGGTCCGTAATAAGAAAGGGGATGTTATACTACCTTTGTCTGTTAATGCGGAGGTGAATCCGCAAGATAGTTATAATAGGTGGCCCTATTCGTCCGTTGTACCCGCGAATAGGAATTAGTTTGGGCAGTTCTTTAAGGGGTGCATTTAAAAAGTTAGCCAGCTTTACGGCACACTAGGTGTCTATTAAGGCAAAGGCATTTACTCTAGAGTTAGCTAAAGCAGAGGTTAAAACTTAATATCTATTACGGAATAAAGTATAAGGGATAGTGCAGCTTCTTCTACTAACTAGCCGACCCAGATTAATATATAATATGTTAATCCCTTTTAACCCTAGAGAGGAGTCTTTCTCTAGGGTTCCTCTTTTTCCAACTCTACCTCTACGCTGTCTTTCTGGATTAGTAGGACCTTATCTTTTTTTGTATTTGTTAGGCATTTAGCTGCATAGTGACCCTTTTAACCGTATATAAAGCAAGCTCCTTGGTTGCTAAGGGCCTGTCTATAGGGGTCGCTATATAAAGGCCGAGTATACGCTGGAGTTACGGCAGGACTAGCTGCACGGCCCGCCACTGGGTTAACGGTAGGCGGTACAGTCGGTGCTGCAGGGGCTGTAGATCTTACTGGGGCATTGCGGCCCGTTCTTGTAGTACTTATGTTCTGGTTGGCGGAGCTTCTAGCCTTATACCGCTCGGCATGTGCCTTAATTTAATGGAGGCCCTGGTTGATAGCTAGGCATTAGTCTGTAAGTTCCTTTAGCGTCTATATAGTAGTATAAACCGGTAGTACGGCGCGCTGTAGGTCTAGGGTAAGCTTGTTAAAGAGGTCTGGCATTAGATCTTCCTGGGGGATTTAGGCCTGTCTAGCTAGGTGCAGAAAGCGGGTTTGGAAAACCAAGAAGGTTTCCATTGTTTTTATTGTTAGGCTTTTATAATTAAGACAGGCATTCTATACCTTAAAGGGATCCTTATAAATGGAAGATAGGTGATTAATTATCTCTTCTTTAGAGAGGAAGAGGTCTGCTAAGTCCTAGGCGTATTGCGGACGTAGGTGCGTCTGTGTGTTACTACTGGTGCGGCCGAAGACGTATACTATTTTAGCTTTGGTATTAGGAAAGTGGTCCGTATTAACTTTAAGCTTGTCCTGCAATTGAAGCTTCTAGTTATTAAATATAGGGTTGGTTCCATCTGTAAGTAATAGGGGGTCTGCGACCTTCGCGGACCGTGATAATGCTGATGCTGTGCGTTGGGCTAGGGCCTTAAGGACCGTAGCAAGTCTGTCTAATAAGTTAATACTGGATATAGGGGTGTCCCTAGCTTTAAGCAGCTCTTAAAGCCGTTTAATTTCGGCACTAGCTGCTGTAAGCTCCTACTAGGGGTTTAAGACGTTGACTGTTTTACTATTAGAGGTATTTAAGGGTCCTACGGCTGCTTTGCCGGCTGCTGTGTTTCTTGGCATAGTAGTAGGGGTATTAGGTAATTTCTGGTGTTTGTTTATTTTCTAGGGGGGGGTTCTGGTCTGTGCGTGTCCTGTTTTTAGGGTTCGTGTTCTATTTGTGTTCTTTTGGTTCTGTCCTGTCCTTTTTATGGTCTGTAGACATTTTTTAAGTTCCTTCTTAGGAAGAAAGAGTAGAGATGAGCTTTGGATAATGTTAGCAACTTAGTTAATTGAGGCACTAGCATGGCAAGAGGGACGCGCAAGCCTGTACAATTGGTAGTCTATAAACGAGGATCCAAAGCTAGAGAAAGGAAGGGAGAAGAATAGCAGCGCCGTGCAAAGTTTTATGCGGTCCTCTAGTCACGTGGGCTCACGTGACTCGGCGTCTACCATAACGTCTACCATAATCCACCGTTTTCCACCAGCGCCGTAACAAGTACCGCGAGAAGATAAAGGATATTACTAGTCTATGATCCCTTAAAAACGGACAGCTTAAGTATAAGAAATAGCTAGTAGTAGCTAAGGAATAGAACTTATGGACCCAGCTTATTACGGACGTGTATACTTAGGTCTTTATAGCCTACCCTAGAAAAAATAAGACCTGTAAAATTATTAGCGACCATTACTACGAGCCTGGAATAGTTATAGATATTAATTACTATATTTAAAACTATAACAACTGCCGTAGATCTATAATTCTATAAAATAAGACTTTAGGACTATTAAAACCACTCCTAATACTAAAGCGCCCCTAGTAGTATATCTTTATAGATTTCTATAAGCTACCTATAGACTGTAACGGATATAATATAGCTATAGTTATAGTTAACCGCTTTAGCAAGCGCCTATTCTTAATTCCCTATTATAAGAATATTAATACTAAAGAAGTGGCCTAACTGTATATCTATTATATCTACTACATTTACGGACCACTAGATACTATTATATCTAATTATAGGCCGCAATTTATATTGGCCTTCTAGAACAAGTTTACTTAAATCCTAGGTATTAGGCTAAAGCTTTCTATAGTATACTACCCCTAGATAGACGGCCAGACGGAGATTATAAACCAGTATTTAGACCAGAGACTCCGATCCTTTATTAACTACTTTTAGGATAATTAGGCTAAATTGCTACCTCTAATAGACTACGCCTAGACTACCCTACCCTATAACTCTATAGGATTTGCACCTATTTAGCTAGAAATAGGGTATTTACCCTATATAAGCTTTAACTAGAAAAGAACGGAAGGGCTACAGACTATACGCGAAAAACTATCTTATAAGGAAGCCTAGTATTATACTAAACGCTTAAAAGAAGCCTGGAAAGTAGTTTATACAAACCTAGAAAAGGCCTAGAAATTAATAGAATAGTAGGTAAATAAGTATAGGCGCAAGCCCAACTTTACCGTAGGTAATATAGTCTGGGTTATAATAAAGAATTGGAAGATAGAATGGCCTAGCTATAGGCTAGACTATTAGATAGTAGGACCATATAAGGTTCTTAAGAAGATAGGTAACTTATATAAAGTAAAGCTCTTGGATTTAATTAAGGTTTACCCTAAATTCTCGCCAGATAAGCTACGGAAAGCTATAAATAACTTATTGCCTAGATAAAAGAATAAACCTCCCCTGCCAATTTAAGTTAATGGCGATAATAAATAGGAAATTAAAGAAATACTAGCCTATAAGCTAGTAAGGAGAACGCTAAAGTACTGTATTAGTTGGAAAGGCTATAACCTAGGTCCTACCTAATACCCTATATAGAACTTTATTAGTAGTCCCTATAAGCTTTAAGAATTCTATAGCTGTTACCCTAATAAACTAAGACCCTTAAAGTACCTAGATAAGTAGATAAAGTATTAGTATAGTGAAGATAATAAGCTACTGGAAGAATATAAAGATAAGAACGCCTTATAGGTGTAATATAGATATATAAAGCCTAAGGGCAGGCTTTACTTGGGGGGGGGGTAATATTATAGCTCTGGCAGAACTTGGCAGAACTTAGCTGGCAGAATTTAGTAAAACTTATAGTTATATAACTAGAGGACCGTATAAAATAACCCTACTTTAACCAGCGCTACTCTTCTTCTCCTTTCCTTTCTTTAGCTTTAGATCCTTATTTATAGACAATCTAATTATATAGGCTTGCATACGCCCTTCTTGCTGTGATTATACCTTAATTAATTAAATCGCTAACAATTTTTAGAGTTATACTATAACTAAGCGGTTAAAGTTAAATATGCTATTTTAAGGTGCTATTATAGGTCCTTTATAGACCTTTTTAGCTAAAAATAAATACGCTATTAGCTAGGAAGGTATATAGCGAGCTGTATTATAGGAGGGTATTCCTTATAAACTAGGAACTTAAATAGCCGCTAGACGGCCTCTATAGGGCCAATATATCTACTATAAAGGTACCTACTAATTTTGTTATTATTATTTAAGAGCTATATAGTTATTTAGTTGGCCCCCTTATAAATATACTTATAGATATACTTTACGGCCTATATAGAGGCGTAGACCTTAATATTAATATAGGCCTTATACTTTACGCCAAAATAGAAATTATATAATATGACCTAGCGGTTATTAAGGTTTATAATAGCACTATTACCGCCTAGTATACTAATAGGCTATAACCGTAAATTATTACGGCGGTAATACTAAGGGTAACTATTATTATGTACGGCCGTTACGGAGCAGAACGGCTTTAGAAATTACTTTAAGTAGGTTAGTAGATGGCCTAGAGCACCAATAACTATATAGGGGGCGTTTAGATTATTAGTACCGTAGGGCCTATGGACTATTATAGTCCGTATAATATTAGTAAGCCGTTTAATAGGGTTATCCTAAGGCCGTAGGAGCTCTATAGATATATAATGGTTAATAACTATAGGATTTATTAACGTATTATAGTCCTCTAGATATAAAAAGAGAAATAGGTAAAAATATAGTAGGTACTGTTTTTAATATTTAATAGTATAAACGCAGCTAAGAAATCTACTAAAAATTTATTTTTTCTTAAGGTTGTTTAGAAGGTGGATAACCTTTATATAAAAATACAGGTAACTAAATTAGGGCAGTTAATAGTGGTTTAGTAAGGTAAAAGCTTATAGGTAATTTTGTCCTACCACGGATTAGCTATAAAAGTAATAAATAGGCTTAGACGGTCATAACGGCGGACTATAGCTATAGAATTTTAGTAGCACTAGTTAATAAAGCAGGCGCTACTAAAGTAATTTAAAGGAAGAATAATACGGCAATTAATAGAATTAGGGTTAATGTCTCTATAGAAAATAGCATCCGTAATACTATTATATAGATATATATAGTAGTAACTCTTTGATTAACGTCTGATACGGATCCTACTGGCCCACGCAGACTACTCCGCACAGGGGGGAAAACTTATGTATTTACAGGAAGAAAACCCCTGCAGTTGGGGGAGGAAAAACCCTATGAGCAGCCTCAGTAGGATGAAAAACCCCGATTTGCCATGTTTGCACGTAGCTGCGGCCCTGCGGGCCTACAGCACGTCCTCCTCCTTAGATGTTTTGAACTCCTTGGGAACCACTGCTTCCTTCTCTAGCTTATCCAAAGCTAGGGTTCACTACGCCCTAGCTAGGCCTTGCCAATCGATTGCCGTGTATTTGCCTCTCCCATATCTTGACCATCCCCTGTGTGCTATCTCTTATTGACCATTGCCATATACGCCTTGCCTCCCCCCCCCTAGAGCCATCGAAGGCGTAAGGGGGATTCATCCGTTCTAACTACCATGATACCAAGCAGCGGGATATATTGTATTGGGTATCTTTTATGCCTAGGCCCCAGCTAGGCCCTTTTAAAGGGTCACCACTCCGTTGAAAGAAGACAAGGAAAACCGTGGGTCGCAATCCAGGCTGCAGTATTACGGCAGTAAAACGGCGAGTGACCGCATGCTCCGCGGGCGATCGCCCTGGGGGTTAGGAGGGGCCGTATATTTGCTCGTTCGTTCGTTCGTTCGCGCGTTCACTCGTTCGTCGATGTGAGGTCGTCGATGCTTTCAATTGGGGGTCGGGGGATGTTATCGAGTACTGTTCATCCATGTTGGATCGTACAGGTGCCCTGGATAGAACAGTGTAGTAGTCGTCGTACTGTAGAGGGCCAACAGTGGTGGTTTTCAAGATCTCACCATCCGAAAACTTTTCACCACCGCCCTTAACGCCCACAACCACCACCAGGTCCTGTCCGCACGCTGTGCGACGTCTCTGCGTTGGCTCTGGATCCGATCTTCGAAGACCCAGGTTCGTAGCCGTCACCACGTACAGGTGCAGAGTCCGATTTCGACGGCCTATAGATATATATAAAGATTAGGCTAATAGAAACAGATCTAATTAAGCTTATTTTAGTTATATAGGGCCTAGGTGTTAATAATATATTACTAAAATAGGCGCCAAAGGTGAACAGTATTAATTTAAAGCCGTTATAGACGTAAAGATAAAACTAAAAGTAAACTCGCTAGGGAAGGTGGTTATATTAGTAGGTTAGGAATTACTATAAAGCTATATACCCTAGTGCTAGCTAGGGTCGCTATAAGGAAAGAGTAGTATATAATATAGCAGCATATAGGTGGTATAAGTTAAGCTAATATAGTAGTAACGCGGGGGCTTACTAGGTAGCCTATAGTTCGCAAAAATAATATCGCGAAAGCTAGAATTTTTATACTTATTAGGAATAACAACTGCAACCTTATTATATAACCAACTACGGTACCCTACCAAACTACCACTGTCTTACTAGTGTATTACCTTAACTTGCTCACTAACTCGCTTACCAACTTAGTTAATTACCCTTTTATTGTCTGCACCTTTTATATATATATACTACCTAATTTCCATAGATTTATAATAAAGTTGCTTAATTAATTCCTTACACTATAAAAGCTTACATATTAGCTATAGGTAGATTTTTATAGCGCTAATTAGCCCCTACTTTAAAAATTAGCTTTATTTATAGATTAAAAATAATCCGTAATAGGGTAAATATAGTTTATACCTAAAGCCGTTTAGTAGTAGTTTAGTATAAGGTAATAAAAGAATTGCTAATCCTATATAGCATATTAGTAAGACGCTATAAAACCTCTATATTAAGCTACGGATTAGTCTATAGATAGATATTAGTAATATAGATAGAGTTGTAAAAGTAAAACTAAGTATATTAAGGTATAGCTCTAGAGGGAGCTTCTATAAGCCTAGTAAGGTAGTATAGTTTACTATAAATCTAGAAACAATTAATACTGGCCAAAGTAGCGCTATAGTTAGTAATGGTATAGTTAATAGAGGTAAAAGCTAAAGCTGCGTTATACTAACAAAGTGTTATAGAGTAAGTATAAGCGACGATAATATATAGTAAAGTAGATATTATTAGGCTACGTATATAAACTGTATAATAAAGTCAAGACATTGCGTAAGGAGAGAAGGTAAGGAAAACAGGAAGAAAGGGTATATATTGTTAGTTTGGTTGCTTGGTTAATATATACACGGAGCAGAATAGGATTTAAGGAGCGGTCATGGCAGAACTTGGTAGGATTTAGTAGACTTGGCAGAATATAGTAGAATGCGGCAGATTGCCATTAGATTGCCGTAAATTGCTAGTAGATTACCATTAGATTATCGTCTTGCGGTCAGTTTCTTCTTGCTACATTGGTAGAAATAGGTGGATAGTGGAAATAGGTGGATGGTGGAAATAGGTGGACGTGTATAAGGTGTTATAGAGGTGTCCTATAATAGTACCCCCCCTTTAAACTTAAGCTTCTATAAGGTAAGGCTGTAGTAGTTCTAGGTGGAGTTTATAAAAGTCTTCTATAGCTTGTATAAGTCCTATAGAGTTAACAGGTTCCTAAGAGGGCTTAGTAAAGCCTTTCCATTTTATAAGGTATATATATTTGCGTTTTTGTTTATTATACTTAATATTATTAACTCTTTTAATAAGGTACTTATCCTTACCATCTACTTTAACTGGTGGGGGAGGGTTTTAGATCTATTTAGGTAGGGTGGAGGACTAATATATAGAATATAGGGTGGATTTTAACCGTATTAGGGAGCTTTAGTTGGTAGATATAAGGAGAGATAACTTTTTTAACCTTATAAGGGCCGGCATTCTTCTAATTAAGTTTCTTAATAGGTTATTTTATATTTAGATTTTTTATATCTAGCCAGACGAAGTTACCAATTTAGTAGGCCAGTACTGGGGTTTAGTTTTTATTTGCTGCGGCTTTATAGACAGATTGGGCCTATGTTATTTTATTAGTAAGGAACTCTTATAGTTCTTCTATTTTCTTTATAAATTTATTTGCTTCTGTAACTTGTAAGGCCTAATAAGCTGGGTGAGGAATATTACTAAAGGGTTTAAAACCCATTTACGGGTGTTGGCCGTAGTTAGCTAGAAATAGAGAGACCTTTGTGATTTCTAAAACGGAGTTATTTATAGTAAACTTAGTAAATATAAGCCAGTCCATCCAGTTATCCTATAAATATAATGTATATATCCAAATATACTGTTCTATTATAGCATTTATATATTCTATTTAACCATCCGTTTCTAGGTAATATACTATAGATAATAGTGCTTTAATACGGAGCTAGGTAGTTAGTTCTTTCTAAAATGCTAAGACAAACTAGCTACCTCTATTAGAAATAATTGTTTTAGGGAGTCTGTAGAGTTTCTATATATAATCTAGGAATAGTTAGGCAACGGCAGGTATTAATATATTAGGGCAGGCGATTAAGTGTCTTATCTTAGATAGTTAGTTTATAACTACTATAATGTTTATGCAGCCTTTACTTACAGGGAGATTAACAACGAAGTTAATTAAGATATCCTTCCATCTTTGGTCCGGAACAGGTAATGGCTTTAAAAAGCCGTTATATGTCTTATATAAAACCTTTCACCACACATGCAACCTTACCAAAAGGTAGCGCCACACTTCAAAACTTACGCATACCCATCTTACCATCAAAAACAATCGATTTTCCAACTTTCAAGACTTAATTCCTACTGCCTAGCGAGCTAGAGGTGGATTTATTTGTCGTTTTACCTCCTTTCCCCCAACAGAAAATTCTTCCTAGGGGTGGTCCTAGCTTATAAGCAAGGTATAGACAGGAACACTAAAACCAATTACCAAAACTACAAAATATAGAGGCTAGTTTCTCTACTACCTTTTAGCCTAATCTCCCCAGAAATCTTCTAGTAGGATTAGTAAGGAGAAAGGGTATAAGGATAGTAAAAACTAGAAAAAAACCCTATAAGATACAAAATGCCAAGGCCTAATAGGTCCAAAAAAAAACCTCCTATAGAAATAAGTGATAAAGAGTCTATATTTACTTTTTCTCCCCCTTCTCCTCCTCTTGGCCTATTTAGGACAGGAGAAAAAAGAGGACATCCTTAGTCTTCTCCTGAAAAAGAAAATCAAAAACCTGCAAAAAAGACAATAAAACCAACTACTACTACAGATAGTACGGCTGATATGCCTTCCTATTCCCTTTCTCCAGAACAACATCTTAGCTTCGCTCTAGATAGCCTAACTAAGGCCTATATAGGGCTAGAAGAAGAAGAAGAAGAAGAAAGAGAAGAAATAAAAGAACAAGTTGAGCAGCTAGTGTACTATACACGAAGTATCCTATTAGGAGAAAGTCCCTTTACACAAGAAAGAGAAAAAGAAAAAGAAAAAGAAAAGGCAAATAATATCCTAAAAGGATTAGTAGAAGAAGTAAGGGCTCTCCATAAGGAGGTAGCCCCTACTAAGGAAACTTACGCAGAGAGGCTAAAGAAGGACCTCCCTTCTTCGTCCTCTTCCCTACCCTCCTCACCACTACCATCTTCTACCCCTTCCACTTCTACTAGAAGTAAAAAAAAGCAGCTATAAGAAAGGAAGCTAGTTCTAATTACGGACGAAAAGGACTAACCTCTAGATACCTTCTCTATACGAAACAAAGTCAATCAACTATTTGCATCAAAACTGTAAGTAAAAAAACCAGTTCTAGCGTCTATAGCTAGAACTAAAGGAAAACAAAATATTCTCCTTATAACTATAGAAGAGTATAATGCAGATTTCCTAGTTAAATATAAGGATATTTGGCATAACTGCTTTACCTTTTAAAGAGAACAAAAACTAGAGCCCTGGGTTTAAATTATAGCCTATGGGGTTCCCACTCTACCTTTTCTAGGAGAGGGAGGCTCTAAGCTTCTAAAAGAAGAAATTGAGACCTTTAATCCTATACGGATACAAGGACTACCTAGATGGATTTCATCTAGCGTAAAAAGATACAATCTATAAACCAGATTTGGCTCTATAGTTTTTACTATAGAGAACGAGGAAAAAAGATAAGAAATCCTTAAGCAAAAAGAGATCTTAATTGCAGGTACAGCTACTAAGGTAGTAAAGTACCTAGAAGTCTCTCCTACTACGCAGTGTACTAGCTGCCAAAAATTTGGCCATATAGGAGATAGATGATCTACTAGAGCCTGTAGATTCTGTGCGGCTGCATATTTATCTAAAGACCACTGCTGTCCTACCTGTATGACAATGGGCAAGCCCTGCAAGCATACAACCCCTCTTTGCATTAATTGTAAAGAAAACCACTTTGCTAATAGTAAAGACTGCGAGACTCTTAAAGCAGCTAAACTAGTACATAAATAAACAAGACATAGGAGTCTAGAAGGAGGTAACTCCTACTAAGCTCTTAGTAAAAGATATTAGAGAGCAAAAGAATAGAAATAAATTACAAAAGGACAAGGACAGGCGTTAGGATTTCTTATAGTTTTCTCTACCGTTTTCTTATTACCTAATAGTTGTAGTAACTTAGTATTTTACTAAAGAGCTGTAAACCTCTAGGGGTTTATAAACTACTATGATATAGCTACTAGTACATATTAAGCTGCCTAGAAAGGATTCATATATATAGAACTATAGTGCCATAGCCTAGAGGCTGCATGCGCAGTATTATACATAGTATAATACAACGGATATAAAAAAAAATTAAAAAAAATAAAAAAGTCTTATATAAAGCTTTGGCTTATTAGTAGATATAGCAGCTAGAGACGTACCTTTATATTATATTATATATATTTAGCTAGTAGTACTCTTATTAAAGTAATTTTAGGGTTTTTCTACGGCCTAGGTGGCCAGCTACTAGTAGGTCATATATATGTTTAAGAAGCTTAAGCTTAAGTTTATTGTAGTTAGGTATCGGAGGTCGGGGTTACGCACGACCCCCCAAGGTCCGCGACATATCGTCCAAATATCTCCCCCCCCCTTTGGTGGTGGCCCCTACTTTTCGGACGCGTTTTTGAGGCCTAGGTTAGTACTGGGTTAGTATAGAGGGCCTCAGCGCGCCTTTGACCTTACCGTTGCCTTAACAATCCATTTTCCAACCCTCTCCTACTTTTGTGCCCGCGCTAGCTTGCGCCGGGCTTCTAATTTTATATAGAAAGGCCTGCTATAATTCTAATTCTATAATATAGAGCTCTCTTCTCCTCCTCCCCCTTTAATATTTACGCGTTTAGTAGCTTTATTTACCTATGCCGCACTTACGCGTCCTCCCCCTAACCTCTTACGGATATTTATAAATATAGAGTCTTTTAAGAATCTTCTTACCCTACAGTCCACTTTGCAGTTAAAGGAAGCCCCCTTAGCCTCCTCCTTTAATAGCCTCCAGAACAAATTCAAGGCCCAGACGGCATGGCTATATGATATTTATAAGGCCCAGCGCTTAAAGAATACCATAAGGGCGTATAAGCTAAAGCAGAAAGAGTAGGAAGACTGGTGCGCAAGACTAGAAGGTAATATGGACGGTGCCTAGGTAACAGAAGATAAGCTTTGCCTATTTTTAGAGTAGTAAGTTGTTAACTGAGAATTATAGACTGCTAGCTATCAAAAACGAAAGTTAAAATAGAAAGAGATGTGGAAAGATGGTAAGCGGGCAAAGAAGAGGTAGAAGACGGTTAAGCGGGTAGGGTAGCTAGGGGGGAAGGCAGCCGCAGGGGCATCTATAGGGGCATCCGCAGGGGCAGCCGCAGGGGCAGCCGCAGGCATAGGGGAAGAAGCTATAAAGGAGGAAGGGGAGGTATGGGATGAGGAGGCCCTAGACGCCCTATTTAATGAGATAGTCCAATACTTAGTTATAAATAGCTACGTCTCCGCTATTACCAAGCTTTACATATAGTAGTTAGAAGGCAAGACCTTATAGCCGCTACAGGGGGCGAAGCTCTTGGTAGTACTAGATAGCGTCCACCGTAATAAAGACCGGATTTAACGCGTTAACTTTATTAATTAAGGCCTATTTATAATTACTAGCGGCTACAACGTTAAAGGGCTTAAAAAGGCAATTACTTAGTGCTAGGAGATGGGCTCTAAGATGCTAGGTTTAGTTAAGTCTTACCTTTAAACTGTAGCTGAGCATTTATTAGGTTTGTATATACCCTATCTAGTCTATATGGCTGCCGTTTTCTGACCCGTTCCTTAGGCCATACTACTATTACCTGTGGTAAAAGTAGATAAGATATTTAGCTTACTAACCTTATCCTTATTGAACTAGAGAACGAAGGGCCTAAACTAGATAAGTTAGCGCTGTGTATAATTATGTCAATAATATAAGGGAAGTAGAATTAGCATAGCAAGGTTAAGTATATAGGCTATATGTGGAACGCTAACCCTATCCTTTACCCCCTCTCTATAATGGCCTTCTACTTCTTTAACCGCTAGGGTAAAGATAGCGCTAAGAGCTTCCTATCCTTTTAGTAGCTAGAGGACTACTATAACCTATATGTCTTCCCTAGCAGTATTTAAGTACCATAATAGCTGCTAAGCTATTATACGCAGTTTAAATAGAATAAAAAGATGTTCTAGGGAGTAGGAATTTACTTAAAGAAGAAGACCTATAGCGCCTATAAGCAAAGCGTCCGGCATACCAAGCTAAGCAGTGTTAAGGAGACCTAAATTAGATGGGCCGGACGTTGGAATATAGACACGATAATAGGAGCCTACCTTAGCTACCTAACCCATGCATTTATATGGTTAATTGCCGGCTTCCTAAAGGAAGGAAAGGGCTATTTTCTCCCCTACATATAGGAGGCGCTAGAGGAGGCCCTCTATTTAAAGATATGGCCTAAGACTAACGTCTAGCTAAAACGTATAAAGGCCTACCACCCAGGTAGGGCCGATAATGAGGTTATATAGCTTGACCTTACAGGCTTAGGATTTCTACGTCTCCTTTATATGCTTAGGGTAATCCTATTACAGGACTTAGTAATCCTATGTAAGCAGTTCCCGCTTTACCCTCTATAGAAGGACCCCCTCTTTAGCTGCGAGGAGTACTAGAGGTTTGCTATATAGGTAGAAAGCTTGCTAGCTAATATAGTTACGCCAGATAAGCTAATAATGCGGAAATACTAGCCCGCCTATAAGGCCGTAGCTAAGCTAAGACATAAGGCCGCGATCTCTAAGATAAAGAGAGTTTAATTATATGTACAGACAATCTTAGAACGCCTTAGCGAGATAAAAAGGTTATTAGCATTATTTGCACCTATATAGATCCAGTAAGGGAAGACGGGTATCTTAATAGGGCCTATAGAGTCTGTACGTCCGTCTATAATATCTATACTACCCGCTTAGCCGTCTACAATATCCGTACTGTTTACTCAGCCGTTTATAATATCCGTACTGCCCGCTTAGCCGTCTATAATATCCGCACCGTCTGCTTAGCCGTCTATAATATCCGTACTGCCTACTTAGCCGTCTACAATATCTGTATTGCCTGTTTAGCCATCTACAATATCCGCACCGTCCGCTCAGCCGTCTATAATATCCGTATTGCCCCTACTGGCGGAGGCACAAGCTAATACTTAACTATCTCTTCCATTTATTCTTAACCTATAGGTGCCGCTAAGTAAATATAAAATGCTTTAAGGCGGTAATTTGGTCTTCCAGCTCTGGACTAAGTGGATTTTAGGGCTAGCGGGTAGGCCATTAATTGAAGCTCTTGATCGCTGCTGGGGGGCACGCTAGTAGGTTAACAGCAAGGCTATGTTCTATAGCCGTCACTATAGGATAATTAAGGATATAAGATGGCGCATAGAAGACGGTACGGCAAGAGATAAGAGATAGGCTATTAACCAGCTGGAACAGCTACGAGGCCAGCATTCTTTGGGTTGGCTTTATAAGAATATCTAACTACTAACTAGCCCTTAGGGCGGGGGAGGGAAAGGGAGGGAAAGGCTCCGTATTAAGCAGTGTATATATATATATATAATACTATTTTACTATAGGACTACTGCATTAACCAAAACGCCTTAATATAGGACTCTACTAGTAACCAAAACGTCTTAATATAGGACTATACTGCAGTAACTAAGACGTCTTAATATAGGACTATACTCTAGTAACCAAGACGTCTTAATATAAGACTATACTGCAGTTACCAAGACGCCTTAATATAGGACTATACTCTGGTAACTAAGACGTCTTAATATAGGACTATACTACAGTAACTAAGACGCCTTAATGTAGGAATAGAGCCCGTTTAGGTGTTGTAAATTTAGAGCAATATTACGCAACCATCTAAAAGTACCAATTTAACTCAAATTATATACCTTTTCGCCCAAAATCGCGTGCAAAAGTACTTGGGGGCGGTCGCTGCGCGACCTCATACGGGGTTTAGGCGCGTTATTAGCAGGGGTAGCCCTAACCTTGTATTAACCCGGGTCGTAACCGCGCCAAATCAGCCCCCCCCAATATGTGATAGATAGATAAGGGGTAAATGGTTTTACTAGTATCTTAGAAGAATTATAAAGGGAGTATAATAGAGCCTTATAGCAGGAACTACTGTAGACTCATTAATAGGCTAGGTGTGTAGATATACAAATAAAGTTAATAATATAATAGTAACAAATAATAACTAGTAGAGTGGTTACCTAATAAATTAACTCCAATTATATTCTAAGATTTACTACAAAGAAAGGAACTACCTAGGTAGGGACTATGGGTCCTTAAATACACAACCATATGCCTAAAAAAGTCCTTGCTCCGTCTACTCCGTCTACTTTGCTTACTCTCTTATAGATCTTGCAGATTATATAGATTATATAGATCACATTATATAACCTTGATTACCATTTCTTGTTATATAGTTCTACCAGGTCTATTCTAGACTATGTCCTTATTAACTAACTAGCTTCTTTTAACTCTTCTCCTAGTAGTTGTAATATTATACTTAAAGCGTCTATAATACTATCTTCCTCCTCCTTATCTTTGTCCTTAAAGATTCCTAATATCTCTAAGTTGTTTACTAGAGGTGTAATATCCGTCTAATTAATTTGGTTAATATTGTTACTTATTATACCTAAAGCTTCTTCTTCTTCCTCTACTATTTGCCAGTCTTATACTGTTGCTGCAATACTATCTCTTAGTGAAGTAATACCGTTTCCGTGTTCTTGTTATGCGAAAGAGGGGTTAGTTTATATTATATTAGTAAGTCCCTTATCTTGGCAACCCTCTTCTTGCTTAGAGTTTACTAAAGCAAACATTTAATTGTTCTGTAATGTTCGCTTGGTCTTTAACGCTAAGTATACGCGTCCTATTACTCTTAATAGCCTTTAAGTACCCTTACTAATTGCTGCTAGGGTCCTAGGTTTAATCTGCCGCTATAAAGCTTAATAATAAACTCTTAGTAGCGCTGGCTAAACTTTATTATTTTTATAACGCTAAGCAAGAGGCTACCACTACTTAATAATGGGCTCTTAACTCTTGTTTGGCTGCGTCTACTTAGTTAATCCGTCTTAAGAAGGTATATAAGAAGGTTTATTCTAAGGAGTGGAAGCTTATAGAATAAGGCCTTTAGGAACTTGGTAATGAAAGAACAGATTCTCTTTTAATAGAGAGGGAAATAACTCTAAATACATTAGCAGGTGCTCCTCTTAAGTACCCCTTAGGTGGTTTGTTCTTTAGTAATCCTTCTTTATTAATACTGCCTGACCCTTTTTTCTCTAATACTCCTATACCTTTTTTATAGCGTTTTTTAAGTTATCTAGTAGCTCTTAGGTAGTCTTGTTATAGCCTATCTACTTAACCTTATACTATGTTTTGTTATTAATATCCTTATAACTAATAATCTTTAAAACTTCCCATTTATCCTCTTCTTAACCTCTATATATATCTACCTTATAGACTGGTGGCTTAATATTCCTATATACTGGCTCTAGCATTGCAATGTGCTATATAGGGTAGATCTTTATTTTCGCTAGTAAGTTAAGTCTATACGTAACTTCTAAGATCTTTGCTTTAACTATAAATGGTCCTAGTTTAATATGGTCTAACTTCTTACTTAATTGTTAACTTTTAAAATTTTTATATAGTAGCTATACTTTATCTCCCTCCTTAAGATCTGGTCCCTTAGATCTCTTAGCATTATAGTACTTCTTTATTCTTTCTTGTACTAGTTTAGCTGTCTCTTTAAGGTGTGCATAAAGATTTATTAAGTTCTCCATTCTCTGCTTAGCTGTGCTACTTGTTTTCTTCGCTTATTATAGTAATAATAATATTCTTAGCTTATACCCGTAATTTGCCTTAAAAGGTAATATACCTATTTCTTCTTATGGTGTAGCATTATATGCAAACTGTATAACTGGTAATAATAATACCTAATTGTTTTGTGCATAATTGACATAATGCCTTAAATACTACTCTAACGTTTAGTTTAGTCTCTCTGTTTATTCACCTGTTTATAGGTAATAAGCTATTAACGTTACTGCTTAAACCCCCTATTTAGCTAAGAATACCTTCTAGAATGCTGCTATAAATCTTAGATCTCTGTCTAATATAATCTTTGTTAGTACTCTATGTCTTACAAACACTTCTTTAACATAGATTCTAGCTATGTCCTCTACTGAGATTTCTTCTGTATATGCTATAAAGTAGCCCTACTTGGTTAACTTATCCACTATTACTAGGATTGTATTGTAATCCTGTCTGGTAATAGGGTCCTTTAACTTTGGTAGCTTTACTATAAAGTCCCATAATATAACTTCCCATGGTCTTTCTAGTATTTTAACTAGTTATAGCCCTCTATATGGCTTATGCCTTATTAGTTTGTTTCTTTAACAATCTAGATATTCTTTAGTAACTTGTCTCGCTAGTCCCTATATTCCTTAAATAATATACTCTTCCTAAAGTCTTGTTACTAAGCCTGTAGCTTTGTTATGTCCTTACGTTATTCCCTTATAGAATTCTTTAATAAATTTCTCTGTGATACCCTTTGGTATATACGTAGCTTCTTGGTGCTTATACTGCTTTAAGTCTAGATCCTTATTCTATGCCTCTTAGATCTTTTGTGACTATACACTCTCTAGTATCTTGTAAACTTGCTCTGGTCCTTCTGTTATAGCCGCTATCTTTAGATAATTATACCTAATTAGCCCATCTTTGTCTTGTCTTAGCATAGCGCCTAATAGCTTTTTTTTACTTTGTAACTCTGTCTTCCTACTAAGTGTATCTACTCTTGCGTTTTTAGTACCCTTGGTATACTAAATTTTAAAGTGATATTCTGTAAGCATTTCTACCTATCTAACTTGTCTTCTATTTAGTTTCTTTGTTATTAGGAACCCTGTTAGGTTCTTATAGTCCGTCTTAACTATAAATGGTTTCTCTATGCCTTGTAAGAATGCTCTCTATTCCTTAAGTGCTGTAACTATACCTAGCAACTCCTTGTTATAGATGTTATAGTTTAACTCTGGTGGTGTTATCTTTTAACTATAGTATGCTATTAGATGCTATCTGTCTAGATGCTTTTGTAGTAGATACGCTTTTAATGCAAAGTCTAATGTATCTGTTTCCATAACCATGTCTAACTTTGGTTGGTAGATCTTAAGGACTAGATCTTGGGTAAACAGCTCCTTAAGTTCTCTAAACCACTTTTTTTACTTGTTGCCCCACATCTATGGTTCCTCCTTTTTTGTAAGTCTTATAAATGGCTTAATATTCTTTAACTATTGTGCTATAAACCTCCTATAGTAGTTGCAAAACCCTAGGAATGACCTTAACTGCATAATATTCTTTGGTTCTTGCTAACTTACTATAGCTTTAACTTTCTTTAGGTCTATACTGATTTTTCTTAGTTTAATAATAAATCTAACAAAATTAGTCTTCTTAGTGAAGAACTCGCATTTCTTAATTACTACTAGCATCTTTTCTTCCTGTAGTCTCTTTAAGACCCACTTAACGTGTTCTTTGTGCTCTTCCTCGCTTATAGAGTAGATAATATTATTATTAAGGTATGCTATAATAAACTCATTAAGGTGTTCTCCTAATATACTATTAATTCTCTTTTAAAATGTTACTGATGTATTTATAAGCCTAAACTATATAACTAATTGTTTATATAGTCCTTCCTTTAACCTAAAGGCTGCCTTCCACTTATCTCCTTTCTTAATTCTAATTTAATAGTACGCCTACCTTAGATCTATCTTTATAAAGATCTTCGCGTTGCCTATCCTATCTTAGATTTTACTAATTAAGGGTAAAGGATACCTATCCTTCTTGGTAATGCTGTTTAACTATCTATAGTTAATGTATATCCTAAGTTTTCCGTTTTTCTTTAGGATGAATAACACTAGATATCCTGCTAATAACTATAATTGTCTAATATATCCCTTTTGTAGGTTTTTCTAAATAAACTCCTTAAGCGCTACTAACTCTGTTTTAGTAAGCTTATAGATTAGAAAGAACTTTAGACTAGTTCCTAGCTCTAATTCTATTTTATAGTCCCATACTATATATTCTAATAGCTTTTTACTTTCTAGTGACTATAACTTTTTACCATACTTGTGGTATCTTTTTGGTATATAACTTAAGCCTCGCTCAGTCTCTTTATATATTGCTCTAACCTAATACTATACCATCTTGGTTTGCTGTTATATCTTATATTGTTATATATCCCTAATATTAACCTATTCTATAACCCAATTAATTTTTAGATTATACTCCTGTAACTAAGGTATTCCTGATATTGCCTTATCTTTTCCCAATGGTAAGATATTAAAAGATATCTTAACTGGTCTTCCTTTAATGGTTAATTAAATTAGTCCTGTTTTAAGATTGATAATGCCTCCTCTATAGGCTATTGGATCTCCTAAAATTGTTATTAATAGGTATAGATGTTCTTTCTGTCTGTATAATAACCCCATCCTTTTAACTGCTGCTAGTGATATATAGTTTCTTATTGCTTTACTGTCCACTAATACTTTAAACTTCTGATCTTGCTAACTAACTCTTAGGTTTAGATATTGTCCTATAATTCCTTTAAGGGTCTAAGGCTCTACTACTAGCTCCCTCTAGTCCTATAGGCCTCCGCTTTTCCCAACTATTGGCTATTTAATTGTAACTGTACTTGGTCCCTCTGTAGCCAATACTTGGTTTTCTTCTTTTCTTTAATATACTATAGACAAGTATTCTCTGGGCACTCCTACCACTGTTGTCTATCTAGGTATTCTTCTATAAGGAACTTTTGTTAGATAATCTGTATTCTCTAAAGGCGTGGGTCACGTGCACGAGTCACGTGCACGAAGACACGTCACTGAAGACACGTCAGATTAAGGTCAAAAAGACACGATACAAGATTATCAATCAATTAACCCATTTCATTAATGAACTCATCTATGTGAATTTTGTGACAGTTATAAGCCCGGTCCGCCAACTTAAGAAGCTAGTCAACTATTACTTAATCATTTGAAGAAATTCTACCTTATCGTTAGACTCTGACACCTCATCGTTAAGGACGCAGACTCTGACAGAAATCCTACCTTAAGTGTTATAGGACAATTCTAATACGAACTTTCCACAAGATTCCACGAGATTCTACGAGATTCCACATTAATTGTTATAGGATAACCCTGATGACAAGGATGATCCTAACAATAAGGACAATCCTAATAATAAAATACCATCATAATTCCTCCTTTGCCTATCAGTTAAAATGACCCTACTAACGTCGAGTTCGTTGACTATAATCATCCTTAATAAACTAGAAGACTGGGAGCAATGGATCTGGCAACTATAAGCCCTAGTAGATAAACGAATTTGGGCCCACGTTGACCTAGATAATACAGCACCTTAACGAGCTCTACTATAAGAACTAGCCTATCCAGAAGTTACTAATTTTAATAAGAATGCAACCTTATATGCATAGCTCTTGACAAATTAACAGAAAGCGTACAAGAATAGCAGATGATACTATGACTAGGATATAAAGTACTTCCTAAAATAGGAAGAGCATCTGTAATAGATACGCACCTAGATCACGTCCATAGTATCGATTTAAAAGAAGCTACTGCTTAACCCTTCCCTTATAGTTAAAGAATGGCTGATTTGTTTAAAAGAAGACACTAAGCCCTTAAAGAACTTTATAATAAGGAAGGTATAGCTGTAGTATATAGAGTTACTTAAGGGGCTTAAGTAGACAAAGGTTACCTAGTAGCTTAACCAATAGGAGCATGTAATGAAGATGGCAGAGAAGTATAATCTTCTATAGATAACCAATAGGATCTAGCTAATAGACCTTATAAATGCAATACGACCTATAAGCGAAACCTATTTTGTTCTATACATAAAGTAGGCAAATAATACCAAAAAGGCTCTCTTATTAGAATACCATAAAGTAGTAATAGAGCTATAAGAAGCATTCCAAAACCTTTTTAAAGCCGTACCTATGACGGCGAGAGGGAGTGCATTTAATGTAGACTTTGTAGGAGAGCCTAAAGAGGGTATCTCTATTGCTGCTAAAGTCCAAAAAGGAAAAGGGAATAGCTTATCTCGCAGCTGAAAAAGGGTAGGTATAAATTTAACTAAAAAGACATTTTCTAAAAGGTTGAAGAACCTTAAATGCCTGGCATGCGATATAAGGGGACATACCCTTCCTAACTGTTGGTATCTATTTGAGAATAAAAGGCCTGAGGGATTTAAAGCCGTAGGTATATGTATAAAAAGGGTGCTTATAAAGGTAGAGTAAGATAAGGATCTAGCTGCCCAAGTGGAATAACTTAAGCTTAAGGAATTAAAGGTTGATAAAGCTTAATAATAATAGGAGACAGTTAAGATTAAGGGAGAAGCCAATGCGATATTCCTAGAATTATATTACACCAGTTAACTCTATCTATTAAAGCTATTAACTATTCTTAACTTAGAAACCACTTTTTATATCTTTAATAACCTCTCTTGTTTTTATAATTTTAGAAAAGCTCTAAGACATAAATATGTTATCGCCGGCAGCTTAGAAGTGCCTATACTAGGTTACGGTAATGTTACTATCTAGGTCACAAAACCAGACAAGAGCAAGGGAATTCTATGTCTTAAGGACGTTGCCTTTTATATGGACTTTAATATGAATCTAGTGTCGTTCCGTCTACTTTAAAAATGAGGATTCTACTAGGATAATAAAGGAGACAATAATCTGCTAGTTTGGAAGGATGATACAATCCTATATTAAATGGAAGAATGTTACAGATAATAGACTATTAAATACATCTGACTAGGAAGTTTATTAGCATTTAATATAAGCCGACTGCTACGCCGCTAATAGAAGCGTAGAGTATTGTTAAGAGACGCTTGTCTAGATTTAAAAGGTAATGCGTATCTATAGTATCTGCGTCTAGGTTATCTAGGACCTATAAGCCTTTATTATCTAGGTCTTAACGCCCTAGGAGTTAAGCTTTAAGGCCCTAAGATAATAGAATATTAACACTATAGTCTCGCCAAAATTAAGCGTTAGGTCTTAAGAAGGTTCTTAAAACAGAAAATTAATAAACCTTATCTTAACCTCTATATTAACTGGACTGACCTTAAGGAAGCGCATGCCGGATTTATATAAGTTATGCTTATCTATAATACCTTCTTAGGAAGATCCTTCCCGTATTTTATAACGACGCATAGTAAGGAGAAGGAGATACTATAAGTGCTTAAAGATTTCATCTAATGGATTTGTCTGAGGTATAACCTTAAAGTTAACACTATTAGATCAGACAATAAGCTAGGGAGAAGGAAAACCCTTAAATGGCTATAGACGCAAGGGATTACATTTAAGCCTTTAGCGCCATATACTTAAGCTTAGAACGGTACCGCCAAACGCTTAGGGGGTGTGATTATTAAGAGAGTATAAGCAATAAGAATTGCTGCCAATCTACCATATAACCTATAGAATGAGATAGTTAACTATACAGTCTACCTTTAAGATCGAACGCCATAGGAAAGCAATAATTAGAAATCGCTATATAAGAGGTTCTATACCTTCCTAGCTAATGGGTTAAGAAAGCCGCAACTAGCGCATCTAAAAGCCTACGGCTGTAGGGCGTACGCGATGACGTCGGATGCCTAGCTAAAGAAGAAAAGGCTAAGCAAGCTAGATCCGCGAGCCCACATCGGCTACCTCGTTGGCTATAACTCTACCAATATCTACAGGATCTGGATCCTATATAAAGGTATTATTATCTCTACTAGGGACGTTATCTTTGATGAAAAGATGTTCTTTAATAGCAAGCGAACGGACATCTTAAAGGACCTATACGCTGAATTAGATACGCTAATTAAGAAGATTTAACTCCCTAATACCCTAACTAAGAATGAGGTCCTTCTGGAAGACAATAAAGAAATATTTAAACCGTTAATTTAAGAGGAAGACGATGACGATGTTAATAAGCCAGTTTAAACCTTTAATAAGTTAGTAGATCTTAAGCTTGCAAGAGCTCTTAAAGATACGTACTATACACCACCTCCAATAGAAGAAGACAAAGAATCTCCATATACCTTTTACGTTGAGTATCCTACGAAGTTAGGTGTATAAGGTACTAATTAGGACGTCGCTTATTAAGCAGGAGATGCGTTTAACACTTAGGGGGTGTCTAATAACTTAGTTAAAGACTTGTTTAAGGAAGCTAGTGATAATAGGTTTAAAGACTTTGTTGCCAAAAGAATCACATTAGCCTATTACGGCGCCTTCTTAGCAGGAAGGAAGTTTAACCTTAACAGTTAACTTAACGATAGTAAGCTGAAATTAGGCAGAACACGCGATGTTAGATTATATAGGAAGAACTTACCTCCGCCACCTCAGTTAATCTAGGACTTTAATACGCATCCTCTTTAAGATCAGTTCTAAGAGGCTTAATAAGCCCATCTCCAATCTTATTATTAAATGAGGTTGTTTTACGAAACAGAAAAGAAGTATACAAAGGAACAGCAGATCCTTAGCTTAATATAGGTGTTCGTCTACAAGACGGACAAGCACGGATTTTTCCAGAAATATAAGGCACGCTTAGTAGTATACGGAAATCAATAGGCCCTAGGAGACCTACCTATGAGAGCTACTATATTAGCTAGTACAACCTTCCAAACCCTTATGGTAATTACCGCAAAATTCGACCTAGAGACGACATAGATAGATATAGTTAATATGTTTATCTATTGTGATCTTAACGAGGTTGTCTACATAAAGCTACCGCCAGGGTTTAACAAAGGAAAGAAAGATAAAGTACTGCACTTAAGAAAAGCCTTGTACGGACTACAACGATTACTACTGTTATGGCAGAAGAATCTCACAAGCTCGTTAAACGAATTGGGCTTTAAAGAGGTACCTTAGGAGCCATGTATTATACTAAAAGGTGGAATAGTTATCTTTTTCTACGTCGATGATATTGTCTTCTGCTACTAAAAGATAGATAAGAAGAAAGCTCAAGAAGCAATTAAGGAGCTATGCAAGGAATACCAGATAAGTATCCTTGGCGAGCTAAAATAGTTCCTAGGAATCCACGTGCTACGTAATTATAGCTAGAGGCTCCTATAGCTATCCTAGAAAGCCTATATTGAGAAGATAGCTAATTAGTATAAGATAGATCTTATAGGGCGTCTTCTAGACACTCCTATAGCAGAATCTAAACTCCTCCCTACTAATTACTAATCGATCTATCTGACGCTTCCGTCCCCTAATATAGACCTACTAGTCCGTCCTATGTCCCTACTAAGAGAAGTAGCTTCTACGATGCTATATTAGAGAAAAATGGGTTTAATACTTTATATAGCCACTATAACGCGTCTGGATATTGCTTTTGTAGTATTACGGCTGGTAAGGTTTAATCAAAACCCAAGCTAAGAGCACTATTAAGCGGTAGACAGAGTAATCTAGTACCTATATAGCACGAGGAGCAGAGCAATCTACTATAGAGGAGACAAGGAAGGAATGAACAGTAAAGGGAGAGATAAAGAAATACGCGATAAAGGACAAGACAACGGAAGAGACGGTAGAGGTAAAGCGCAATTATTTATCTGTGCTAGTAATGCATTATTCGCGGATAACTCCGTTGACAGAAAGAGCTTATAAGGATACATTATAAAGCTATTTAGGGGGCTGATTGCCTAGAAAGCAAACAAGTAGGGTATAGTAACGATGTTAAGCACAGAAGCTGAGTTATTAGCCCTATTATAGACAGTAAAGGAAGCTATCTTTATCAGTAGGCTATTTAAAGCAATAACGTTACGCCTAAACAAGCCCTTAATTATTAAATATAATAATATATAGACACTCTAACTAATTATAGAAGACATGGCAAAGCTAATTACAAAGCTCCAACACGTTAACATCTATTAATACTAGCTATATTAGGAATACGCAATAAGATAAGTACAATTTTAATAGATAGCAATAAAGGAGATAATCACCAATGGACTTACAAAGGCCCTGCCCAAGTAGAGGTTTTAAAGCTTCGTTAATATAATCAGGATGGTGGATATTAAGGAGTAGCTGGATAAGAAGAAGCAACTAAAGGACCTAAGGGATAGTATTAGAGCAAGACAGAAGGATTCAGATAAGATTACGGTTTAATTAACTTATTAACGGACATGAGAAGGTGGCTAGCTTTAACCTCAAAGAGCTCAAAGCTAAGGGGGTATATTAAATAATCTATATTCTCTAAAGGCGTGGGTCACGTGCACGAGTCACGTGCACGAAGACACGTTACTAAAGACACGTCAGATCAAGGTCAAAAAGACACGATATAAGATCATCAATCAATCAACCCATTTCATCAATGAACTCATCTATGTGAATTTCATAACAACTTTTTTAGTTAAAGTATTAAGTTATCTAACTCTTAAACTTCTACTAGGTGCCAACTATATATATACTTAGCGTCTCTATACCGCTTTTCTTCTGTTATCTAATATATCCTTATTAGATACTTGTAATATTTGTTCTTAGGTATCTTATGTATGTTATATATATTATTTATATATGCTATCCACGCCAATATGTAATACGCTAGGTGCTTTAGGTTAACTCTTGGCTTATTCTTATCCTTAAGTTTAAACCTCTCCTATGTTAATCTAAATGTTGCTATATTGTTTACTGGTACCAATACCTGTATTATCTCTCTCTAGTCTGCGGCTTGTTCCTCTAGGTTCTTTAACATTATAACTAACGCCCCTTTTATATAGCTTATCTGCTTTTTAGACATTGCTTAATCTAGTATAACTTTTTTATCCAGCTACATATAGAAATCTTCCCACTTATTGTTTCCTCTTTGCTTATACCACTTCCGGTATAGCTTAATAAGTATATATAACCTATCTATAAGGAAGTATCTCTTTATTACTGCATTGTTATAACCTTTAGTATGTCGTTCTGTGAGTCTAGTAGGGATCCCTAGATCCTCTTCTTGTTTCAGTTTATCTAACTACTTAGCTCTTAGCATTCCTACCCTTGGCCTATTTATTACCTTTTATATAGGTGCTCTGTCCCTTATACGTCCTGGTATAGCTAATCTCTAGTCTAGCTTTTATTCTTGCTATATAATAATTTGTTACCTAAACTTGTCCATACTTTCTTTTCTTTTTTATCTTCTAAAAGGATCCTTAAAGTCATCTTACTTCCTAATTGCTGTGTTAATCTGTTAACCTTTAGGCTGAATACCATGTTTACCTAGAACTGCTATAGACCTTATTTGTTCTTTAAAATCTTGGTTCCCTAGGAACTATTATCCTAAGCTTATTTATTTGTCTTTAAATTAAGCTACTGCCCTCTCCCATTAGTTGTCGTCCATTATGGGTTCTTAGGTGTATCTTATCTTATACTAAGAATCTTAAGCATCTCTTATCTTTGCTTAAGAATCTTAAGCCTTTGGCCTTTTGCCTTTATTAAGTGGTAGGCTAGCACTAGCAGTCGTCTGCTTGCTTAGTCTACTTTAGACATTACTCCTTCTATCATATAAAGTAATGGATTCTGTATCTAATGGTGTTATAATACCCGTTACTAAACCGCGTTCTATAGTGGTCTCAGTTTCTGCTTCTATTGCGTTATTAAGGTTTAAGTGCCCCTAGTTAGCCTCTTTTTCTTCCTTATTGCTATTAATTAACAAGTACTCTAACTCTATTGTTATTATTACTAATCTTTATCTGCATGTTGCTATAACATCTTAATCCAGCTTATAGAGTTAATCCTATTCTTTGTCTAACTCTATAGTTCCCTTAAGTCCTCTTAACTCTAGCTCCTATGGCTAATAGCTTGCGCTATACTTAGCGTCCTTATAAATTTAGCATGCGTTATTATAATAAAACGTAAAGTGCTTAATTAAACACTCCTTAGTCCTATGTAACATCCCTATATCTGCGTTATTATACTCTAACGACCTAGTGCCCTTTACTACGTGGTTGCTCTAACTACCTCTATAGTCTCTGGTAAAATAACCTTATTTTCTACAATTTATATAAGCTCCTTTTTTAAACCATTCTTCTTATTATAGAGTCCGCCTAAATGTCTTCTGCTGCTAAGATCCCTAGTTTGGCCTTTACTCCTTGGTCCCATAATTACTTAATTCTTAACCTTTAGGTTTCCATAGTTTCTTATTCCATCTTTTAGATTCTTTAGTACTACTTAAGTCTATTAGCTCTAGCCCACCGTTCCATAGTTTTTAACTCTATGTCTATTAATACGTATTCTGCGCCTTATATAATTATAGAACTCTATCTTGCCCTTTCTTGGCTTATTCCCGCTAATAAATCCTGTTGTTAATCTTTATTAATTAATCTATTAAGTCTCTTAGAGTCTCCGCATCTTCTATTAGGATAATTGTGTCCTAGACTTTAGCCTTAAGTCCCTATTTATACTGTGCTATAAGCGCCTTATTATTCCACTTAACCTATATTGTGAGTGTCTAAAACTGGGTGGTATACTCTATTACTAAAGTGCGTTGTACTAAGTTTTAAAGCTTTCTTTCTGCTGTAGTTATTACTTCTAGGTTTTTAAATATCTATATAAGTTTTTCTGCAAACTTATTCTAACTAGTAAATATAAACCGTACTTCCTAATTAGCCGTTATTATTCTGTTAACTTAGATCTTAGTAAGGTAAGATTTAAACTACTTAAGTGCTCTTCTGGTTAAGAACAGTCCTGTATATACTACTTGGTCTATAGGTGTTGCTAACTTTGCCCCCTCTTATATAACCTTAAAGTGCATTTGCATAAGGAACCCTTTAAGTTTTAACTTTTCTCCTAAGAACTGTTTAATTAAGGGTAACTTAACCTTAGCTGCTCCGATTCCATTAATTTGATCTTTAAGTACTTAATTATTATCTGTTAATTAATTAACCATTTTTTATAACTGACCTACTGTGACTAGCTGCGAACTAGTGTCTCCTATACTAGTATCTCCTCCTAAACCTAAGGTTGTAGCTGCCGTGGATGGCGTTATAACTAGTGCTTTAGTGGCATATTGTTTAACTTATTAATACCGTAACCAAGTAGTAAATGTATAACGGAGCCTTATAGCAGGAACTATGGTGGACTTGTTAATAGGCTAGGTGTGTAGATATGCAAACGAAGTTAATAATATAACAGTAATAAATAATAACTGGTGGAGTGGTTGCCTAATAGATTAACTCTAATTGTATTCTGAGATTTACTATGAAGAAAGGAACTACCTAGGTAGGGACTGTAGGTCCTTAAATACACAACCGTACGCCTAAGAAAGTCCTTGCTCTGTCTGCTCCGTCTACTCTGCTCGCTCTCTTACAGATCTCACAGATCACACAGATCACACAGATCACATCACGTGACCTCAGTTACCATTCCTCGTCACATGGTTCTATCGGATCCATCCTGGACCGTGCCCTTATTAACCAACTAGCTTCTTCCGACTCTTCTCCCAGTAGTCGTAACATTATACTTAAAGCGTCCGTAACAGGGAGCTGGTTCTCCTCTAAAGAAGAACTAGCAATTAGTCCCTAAATAGAAGAGGTTAAAAAGCATTTGTCCTTTAATATATAAAGCCTATTCTACCTTTAACTTACCTTCTACTTACCTATAACTCTTATTCTATACTATTGGTTAGATAATTATACGTTCTAGTTAGGCTAGCCTTTTATATTATAGTAGTGGTTACAGCGGCAGTTATAATTTGGTTTATAGCCTATAGAAGGTCCGCTAAAGATTATTAGTATTATCTATTTCTTTTCTTCTATATATATATATAGAGTTAGAAAGGTATTAACTTAAAAAAAGAGTAATAAAAAAAGGATTAACCTTGTAAGATTTATAGGTCTTATACAGAGCTCTAAGATAGTTTGTTATAAACTTAGCAGAAGAGCGATAGTGCTTATAGGTAGTACAAAATATACGATTAGAAGCTATTTAGGCGGTAAGTAGGGAGTAGTAACTGGGGTAGTAAATATATAGAAGATAAAGAGTAGTAAGGGGGTAGGGAAGAGGTAAGAATTTAATACAGTAGAATTTAATGGGGTAGCATGTAAGGAAATTAGGTAATCTAATAATTTTCTTACCAATTAAAAGCCGCCAAGGCTCTTCGAATAGTATATTATAGATAGACGGTGCTTGTAAATCTATTGCGACTATTGCGGGATCTTATAATATCAGCATAAGCTGTATATATATTGCATATGCTTAACCCACACTCTACCAGTTTTATATAAGGTAGGCTACGCTAGGTATCTGTATATGCTAAGCATATGCTTAGCATATACACTTACTATTCTATAAAAAAGACATGCGGCATTACGTATACGTATAAGCTTGGCATATGTAGCGCATATGCACCCACAAACAAGCTGTTTAACTACCGCAATATATTCTCATTTGCTTCGTGTCGGTGTTCATTTTACTATAGGATTTTATAGCTATATACGTGCATATGTTTAGCATATACACCGCATATTCGGTGCATGTGGTCGCTTAAGTTAAACGTGGCTGCCGATGCGTATTCTGTATGGGCAAAAGTGTGGTACCGCCGACCTTTTGCCGGCGGTTCCATCGGTGACCACGCTCAACTTTCGCCGACCCCCATCGGTGACCACGTTCAACTTTTCCGTGACCACGCTCAGCTGCAGCCCGAGCCGCGAGTGCGGGTAGACCACCAAACAACTGAAAACGTTCGCCGGCTAACTGCATATTTTGCGCTTTTAGAAATTTTAAAAGCCGTTTAAAAGCTGGCCTTACTATTGTTCTTGTCGAGGCATTGTCTTCGCACTGGAATAGGTAACAAAGGTAGTTTTAGAAGAAGCTTTTGTTCCTCCACAAGGAATTTCAGTAGGCGGGTCTCCACACGAACTTCATCACGGCTCAAAGCACCCTACTTAGAGCCTAGAAACACTCCTATTAGCGCTCAAATCAAGTTCTATACTGCTGAGTTAAACCGTCACCGCACCATCATGGCTTCCGACAGAGAGATCCTCCCCGATTCGTGAGTCAGTCCGTATCACAGTTGATACAGAAACTGACGCTTGTATACCCCATTTCAGGGTCAAGCCTTCTCACTATGCTATTTCCCTCTATGACCTCGAGCATGGTGGAGCTTTCAGTTACCAAGGGGCTGTCACAATTGACCTCGAGATCAAGGAGAGCTCCAAAGAGATAATCCTCAATGCGAACCAGCTCAAAATCCACAGTGCGGAGCTCAAGACAGAGCACACAAAGACAGAACAATCATTCAAGGCTTCAGATATTTCGTACGATGCGGATAAACAGAGAGCTACGCTTGTATTTGGCGATGAGCTACCCGTCACGTCCAAAGCTTCCCTTGTGATCAAATTCCAAGGGACCATGAACAATGTTCGTTGTTGGACAGAACTTATAACGTTAAAGAATAAGGCTAACATTACTTCTAGCTCATGGCAGGCTTCTACCGCTCACGATACAAGCCCACAGTGACTCCAGCGCCGTCCGTCGCAAAGGACGACGAGTTCCACTACATGTTCAGCACCCAATTCGAGTCCTGTGATGCCCGCAGAGCATTCCCGTGTTTTGACGAGCCTAACCTGAAGGCCACCTTCGATGTCGAGCTTGAAATACCTGAAGACCAGATTGCGTTGAGCAATATGCCTGAGAAGGAGGTCAGGAAGAGCAGCAAGACTAGGATGAAGGTCGTGGCCTTTGAGCGTACCCCCATCATGAGCACATATCTTCTAGCCTGGGCCGTTGGAGACTTTGAATATGTCGAAGATTTCACAAGGCGCAAGTATAACGGCAAAAATCTTCCAGTGAGAGTCTATACCACCAAGGGACTGAAAGATCAGGGTCGCTTTGCTTTAGAGAACGCCCATCAAATTGTTGATTACTTCTCAGAGGTTTGCAGCAACCAGAACTCAGCTTCACTCCGGTTATCTAACACGCCCAGATCTTCCGGATTGAGTATCCTCTACCAAAAGTTGATTTGCTAGCTGTTCATGAGTTTGTAAGTCGCATCCCCCAGTCATCCTACGAGGCGTTGTCAATGAATTTTTGAGTCGATTTCTCTTCTAATCCTCATACGCCTACATAAAAGGATACGAGCCAATTCCCAAGCCAATTATACGTCTTCCCCATTGGTGCCATCAAGTTGCATGTCTTTAGCTAACCGTTGTCTCCCAGTCTCACGGCGCTATGGAAAATTGGGGCCTCATTACTTACAGGTAAATTATTTGAAATTACAATGCTCAACGTCGCTTTATGCGAAACGACATGGGCTGGGCTGCCCTCGTATAAACTATGCTAATAGACGAATGTTGTAGGACCACGGCTGTGCTCTTCAGCGAAAAAGAGTCGGCTCAGAGCTACAAGAATCGTGTTGCATATGTTGTAGCACATGAGCTTGCCCATCAATGGTTCGGAAACCTAGTTACAATGGACTGGTGGAATGAAGTGAGTAACAGCTGGAATACCGAGGCTGGTGTTATTGCTTTGCTGACATTGAATACAGCTCTGGTTGAACGAGGGTTTCGCAACGTGGGTCGGATGGTTGGCAATTGACCATTTCTATCCAGGTACGCTCTCTTATGCTTAAATATGTTCGTGACTAATTTATATCACAGAATGGAACGTCTGGGGACAGTTTGTCGTACGTTCAAGATCTAGAGGTAGCTTATATTCCGCGCAGATTACTAACGAACCAATCTCTAACGTAGTCTGAATCTGTCCAAACAGCCTTCCAATTAGATTCTCTCCGAAATTCACATCCAATTGAAGTTCCGGTTCGGGATGCTCTGGAGGTCGACCAAATATTTGACCACATCAGCTACATGAAAGGCAGCTCTGTCATTCGCATGCTGAGCGCTCACCTTACTAACGATGTTTTCTTGAAGGGTGTGTCTGATTACCTACACGCCCACGAGTTTGGTAACGCTACAACAAACGACTTGTGGTCTGCGTTGAGCAAGGCGTCTGGGAAAGATGTGAACAGCTTCATGGATTTCTGGATTCGGAAGATTGGATTTCCAATCGTGACAGTAGCAGAGGAGCCTGACCAGATCGGCGTTCGCCAGGAACGATTCTTGTTGACTGGAGATATCAAACCCGAAGAAGATGAAACCATCTGGTGGATTCCTCTTGGCCTGCAGACGGGCCCTAACGCTACTGTCCATAAAGTCACTGCAATCACCAGCAAGGAAGAGACAATCCGAGATGTTGATGAATCATTCTATAAGATTAACGTAAACCAGACAGGATTCTATCGAACAAACTATCCTCCAGAGCGCCTGCGGAAACTGGGTGCGGCAAAGGACCGTTTGAGCATTGAAGACAAGATTGGACTCGTTGGTGATGCTTACGCACTCGGAGTATCTGGCCATGGGAAGACCACCGGTTTCCTTGCACTAATCGAGAGCTTCCAGGAGGAGGACAACTACCTGTATGTTTTGCAGTTTGCAAGTCACTAATATAACTATATATGTGCTGATGCCTCAACAGTGTCTGGTCCCAGATCCTGACCAACCTTGGCAATATTCGCATGACCTTTTCCGGAGTTGACGACGTCAGTAACGCCTTGAAGAAGTTCATGTTGAAACTTGTGACACCGGCTGTCGAGAAGATCGGCTGGGAGTTCAAGGATGGTGAAGATTATCTCACAGGCCAACTCCGCGTCCTGCTCATCGGCGCAGCCGGCGTCGCTGGCCACGAAGGGTAAGCCCTCTCCAATATCCCCTATCCCTTTTCAACTAACCGATATATCCTTCCAGGGTCATCAAAGATGCCACCCGCCGCTTCGAGCTCTACACCTCGGGCACCGACAAATCCGCCGTCCACCCCTCGCTCCGTGGCGCCATCTTCCGCATCGCCGTGACGCAAGGCGGGCAAGCGGCCTACAACGCCGTCAAGACAGAGTACAGCACGACGAGCTCGATCGACGGCAAGGAGATCTGCCTGCAAGCGCTCGGGCGCGTGCAGACGCCCGAGCTGGCCGCCGAGTTCCTGGCCTTCCTCTTCTCGCCCGCCGTCGCGGTGCAGGACAAGCACTCGGGCGCCGTCGCCATGGCCACCAACTCTAAAGTGCGCTACGAGCTGTGGAGGTTCGTCCGCGACCGCTGGGACGACGTCATCTTCCCCATCCTGAGCGGGAACATGGTCGTACTGGAGCGTTTCCTGCGCATGGGCCTGATTAAGTTCGCTAGTCTGGAGGTCGCGGATGAGATTAAGGGGTTCTTTGCTGGCAAGGATTGTAGGGGCTTCGATCGTGGGTTGGGCGTTGTGGACGATACAGTTAGAGGGCAGGCGCTGTATCGCATGCGGGATGAGGCGGTTGTGAGGGGGTGGTTGGGCGCGAATGGGTATTTGTGAGGTGTACGAAGGTGCAAAATAAGATGCATGAGAGAAGTGAACGGAAAACGACGTGTTATGAGTGGTGGAAATGATACGGTATTTTGAATGTCCGGTGTTCTATTTACGTTCTGCTGTTTGCTCGTCTTACTGCAAGACCAACGAGCCCTCAGGGGCTTCAAGCATTGGTTGACTTTGGCTGCCTACGATACCCGCAAGTATCGTGTCAGGTCTGCTGGTTGCGAGTGAATGATCTCGTCTTACTCATGCCAGTGTTTGCCTAGAGCATTTAAAATATCCGTAGAATAAGCACATGACTCGATGAGTTTCCAGGTAGCAGCGTAATGAAAGACGCGAGTATGCGAAGTGGAAGAGCGAGGCTTGTTGGGAAGCAACTCGTCTGCGAATGCTCAGAACGGGTGTGATAAATCCAAGCGCTGGAAACCAGACCGGACGCATAATCGCAACAAGATCGGACGCAATGCTGGTAGGATAGACAATTTCTGCCCATGCATGGGAGGAGTGGCCTTTCCTGTATGTCCCTTCCTCCGTTCTCTTTCCATTCGTCTGGATGGTGAGCCGGAATCGCTTGATGAGGTCGAACCCGCGGCGTGGAGCTCCGTTCTTAGATTTGGCTTGGGTGAAGTAGATGCGAGCTAGATGATAGTATGGCCGGTGAAACCCAAGTCGTAGCCTCCACGCAAGCCCATCTCCTCCTTCCAGCGAACTAAGTTCCATCCCATCCCATTCACCTCTTCGTCCTCCCGTCCGCGCAACCACCCCGACTACCCCTCTATCATTCACCCTCCTGAAGACTTGAGTTCCCTCACTTCTTTTCCGTTCCCGTACCCTCTCCAAAAGCAAGCCCCACCCTCTTCTTTAACACCTCCGCCGTCTCCGCTGTCGTACGCCCCTTTGCTTTCTCTTCGCGCTTTATCCGCGCCGCGGCTGCAGCGGCACCAACACCGATGGCGAAGAGTGGGTCGAGGGTCCTACGACAGGTCAGTATGCAGAAAGCCAAGCAGGCAGCTTAGTTGGGAGCTGGGACGGACTTGGAGATGAGGTAGGCGTAGGCCATGGTTTGCGTTGAGCAGAGAAGAGAAGAGCTGCAGCTAGGTTGGCTGGGCTGGTACGAGACGTGGCTGCAGGGAGGCTGCAGAACGTGTATTCAGGCTAGTGGGATCGCTTTAAGACTTTTGGGAGTGTGGTAGTGGGTTGTGGAGAGGAACTTTCTCGAGCGTTCGCGGGAACTGCCGAGGTGTGGAGCTTGGGGTTGAGCTTGTTTGCCAGGCCAGGCACACGCACGTAACTGAATTCGGACGATAGAGTAATGGAGGGGTTAGGCAGGACTTATCAGATCCAACGAGCCCTTCACGGTAGTTTCTGCTGCATGGCTGGACGCGCTGGGTGATAGGCGCCACGACAGCTTTTTAGAGCCGCTCTTAAGATGCTGGTATGCCACAGTCACGGTGTCACGGAGTCTGCTGCGCTTATCTTCAGAGCTTGCGAGAGCAGATTTAGGAACGCCGAGTGAGAATCCGATCTGATTTAGCCTATGTAGAGTCGCAGGGCAGGTACAAAGACAAGGAAAGCCATTTCACCCGCATCACCGGTCGCCCCCTCAGTTCTCAATCATGCTTCTCGTGAAAGGGAACGGAGGGTGTACGTCAAAGAGAACTCTTACACGCCCTAGCGCTCCTTTGCATTCAGATAAGTTGTTATAGTGTTTGGTAAGAAGCAATCAAAGCTATATCCTACAAACGCCTGTCACAGCGCCCTCTGCAGCAAGCAAAATGAAACCGGAATAATCAGGAAAAAGCTACGAAGTTGATTTAGAGGACTTCTCCAAAGGTGTTCTCGCCGGAATACGTGATGTAAAGGAAGCCGTCCTCATCCTATAGCTAGAGTTAGCAGACAATCTTTGAAAGAGAGGCTAGATTTTCGTACTTTGTGCTCCTCATAGATCGAGCTCATTAGCGCAGCGGTCGGAGGTAGGACCTCGTCGACGAAAATGAAGATGGCCTTCTCTGGGGAGAGCTTGATGCGTTTCCGGATTACGTAGACGAACTGGCCTACTGTGAGATCTGCTGGGACAAGATATTTCTTCTTGTCGATCGTCGCAATGTCGCTCTTCTCCACCTTTTCGCAGATTACCTGTAGGCAACGACAGTTAGCACAAGTCCTTTGGAAATCTTCATATCCGTAGAGCCGGAGAGGTGCGTCTGGTTGAAAATAGAGATGCAAAAGGAACTGTGAGACGTACTGGGATGCGGTCGTTGTACTTCTGTCGGATCCGCTCAGCTTCCGCCTTGCGCTTCTCGAAGGGGTGCTCGTCCTTAAACTTTGAGCGCATATTGATAGATTTGATGTTTATAGTAGTGTGTGAAGTGTTTAAAGGGATTTTGGGCGTGGTTGAAAAGTTTGTGGTGGATGGAGAAGATGGCGGTGAGGAAGAGAAGCTGAAGTAGGTGGAGGTTGGATGCGGGAAGGCAGCAGTGGAGGGGTAGGCTGCTGAAAGTGCGCAACAGGGCGGCGGCGTCACTGTCCGGAGGCGGTACCTTTTTAGTCAGCGACACTGTAGTGGACTGAGAGGTAATCAGAGGTAAAGAGCGTTGAAGATGACAAGAGAAGGGCTTTGTCTCTCAGTCGGGGTCATGCGCTTTTATTATGCCACTTGAGCCCTTTGATTCACCGTTAATCTGTTGCCCTATCGCCGCAATGACTCCCGCGGAAGGCTGTGCGAGCGCTCATTCACCGCGCCATCCAAGTCACTTGTACACCTTCTCACTCATGACTATCCTGACTCACTCTGGTAGACATCACTTCTCCGATCAGGCCGCAGTCCACTCCCGCCCTCGGTTGTCTCATACTGTAGTTGTCCTTGTCCTCCATCATGTTCCCAAGGTATCCCACGTGACCTGGCCTCTGTTTGCGAAGCCCCAATAAGTGTGATGAGGCTTCCCATGTAATCCGTATTTCTACCCCATCTCTGTATTGTCCCACCACTATTCTTACGTCGACGGAGCTGCAGTCGACTTTCTTCACCCTCCAATGTGTAATTTATAGCGCCCATTACCTCTCCGCCAGCAATTGGATACACCATGGCTCCAGTTCGGCCCTCATTCCGCCTCTTACGCCCTCCATTCTTCCGCCAGAACTATGGACGGAGGGGTCTACTTAGAGTAGACTTCTTCACTCCAAGATCAGTTGGACAGATAACTAGGCACATGTCCGATGTGCCTCCAAAGTCCCCCAATTCAGGCCGCTCAGGTTTTGGCAAGAGCACCGTATGGGCGCCGAAAACCCGCCTTTTCATCGGCATCCCATTTATCGGCTTGCTGATCTACTCAATGGCAAGCCCCCCGACCCCGAACCTATCTTCCGCACCAGGTGCTAATGCCACCGATCAGGTTACTGGCGACAAACCTGAACGACTCGATGGCCCTAGCATGGCGGAAAAGGACGCCCTCATCAAGCGTGAATCCGGTATCACAGACCAATCGCCAATGCGTCTGCGCATGGAAGAATTCATAAAGCAGCACCAGAAACAAATCGTTGCGGAGCTGGAGAAGATTGATGGCAAGCGGTTTCACATCGATACCTGGGATCGGCCGCAGGGAGGCGGAGGCATCTCGTGCGTGCTACAAGAAGGCAATGTGTTTGAGAAAGCCGGCGTCAACACTTCTGTCGTATACGGGCGCCTCCCACGCCCCGCTATTCTCAAGATGCGCGCAGACCACAAAGCTCTGGACCCAGACGTTGACTCACTCCCGTTCTTCGCCGCAGGCCTGAGCTTGGTCCTCCACCCCTCCAATCCAATGGCACCGACTGTGCATCTCAACTACCGCTACTTCGAGACAGCCGACGAGGCAGGCAACACAAACGCATGGTGGTACGGCGGCGGATCCGACCTCACGCCGAGCTACCTTTTCGACGAAGACGCAATCCACTTTCACAACACCATCAAAGCGGCCTGCGAAAAGCACGACAAGTCGTACTACCCGCGCTTTAAGAAATGGTGCGACGAATACTTCAACAACAAGCACCGAGGCGAGACGCGCGGCGTCGGCGGCATCTTCTTCGACGACCTGGACGAGACGGAGAAGGACCAAGAGCAGCTGTTCGCCTTCGTGCAGGACTGCCTCTCCGCGTTCCTGCCGTCCTACATCCCCATCGTCAAGCGCCGCAAGGACCTCCCCTTCACTGAGAAGGAGAAGCAGTGGCAGCAGATCCGGCGTGGGCGCTATGTTGAGTTCAATCTCGTGCATGACCGCGGGACTGCTTTTGGGCTGAATACCCCGGGCAGCCGTGTCGAGAGCATCTTGATGAGCTTGCCGCTTACCGCGAGGTGGCAATACATGCATTCACCTGAAAAGGGAAGTCGTGAGGAGAGGCTCGTTGATGTACTAAAGAACCCAAGGGAGTGGGTGTAGAGACGCTCCGCAAGGAGATCGAAAAATAAATATGTATATAGTAAACGCGGCTTGTATGAAATATATATATGTACCAGTATGCATTTACAAATCAGGAGATGAAGATGTCGAATAGATTTGAATTCTTAGATGTTATATTATCTATCGCAAGATCAGCGTAAACTTTCCTAAAACTTCTTAGTTCTTTGTCGTCTTTTGAGTTAACTATCCCTTAGCACGATAAAATAGGTCTTAAGGTTATCAATAGGAGGCAGCTAATCAAATCAATAGAATCAACAACTCGTGCTCAGGAATTTAATGCTGGTAATATTGGTTAAATCTTATGCAAATTAACATATAAGCTTAATCTTTAGAGTTCAGTCGCTTAATATATAGTAGCTAGCAGCCGTCGTTTCTACAAAACGGTATTTCGCAAACACTGCGTTTTGATTTTAGTGTTCGCGCACAGACCACCTTATCGTAAGGTCCCATCGTGCTAAAAGATAACGTAGTTTATAAGCGAGCTGGCCATACAAGCGAGCTGGCCACCTCAAAACTTACCAAAAATTGGAAAAATCGCACCTTAATATCTCGACAACCACTTAATAATAAATTCTAATAATTTAGATTTTGACTTTTATATGCACTTTATAGCTTCTATTAAAGTTATATAGTATATAGTTTAGTAGTTTTTAAGATATAGTAATTTGGGGGCCAAAATAAGGTCAGATTGCTATACCTTAAAAACTACCGAACCGTTTACTATATAACCTTAATAGAAGCCATAGAGTATATATAAAAGGCCAAATCTAAATTATTAGGATTTATTATTAAGTGGTTGTTGAGATATTAAGGTGCGATTTTTCCAATTTTTGGTGAGTTTTGAGGTGGCCAGCTCGCTTATAAACTACGTTATAGAGATTTTTTATCTTCTTCTATTAGAGGTGGCGTATAGTACGTATCTTTAAGAGCTCTTACAAGCTTAAGATCTACTAACTTATTAAAGGTTTAAACTAGCTTATTAACGTTATTATCTTCCTCTTAAATTAACGGTTTAAATACTTCTTTATTGTCTTCTAGAAGGACCTTATTCTTAGTTAGGGTATTAGGGAGTTAAATCTTCTTAATTAGCGTGTCTAATTTAGTATGTAGGTCCTTTAAGATATCCGTTCGCTTACTGTTAAAGAACGTCTTTTTATTAAAGATAACGTCCCTAGTAGAGATAATGATACCTTTATATAGGATCTAGATCCTATAGATATTGGTAGAGTTATAGCCAATAAGGTAGCCGATATGGGCTCGCGGATCTAGCTTGCTTAGCCTTTTCTTCTTTAGCTAGGCGTTTAACGTTATTGCGTACGCCCTATAGCCGTAGGCTTTTAGGTGCGCTAGTTACGGCTTTTTTAATCTCTTATTAGCTAGGTAGGTATAGAACCTCTTATATGGCGATTTCCAACTATTAATTTCCCGTGGCATTTAATCTTAAAGGTAGACTATATAGTTAACTATCTTATTCTATAGATTGTATAGTAGATTGGCAGCAATTCTTATTATATATGCTCTCTTAATAATTACACCCCCTAAGCATTTAGCGGTACTATTTTAAGCTTAGGTATATAGCGCTAAAGGCTTAAATATAATCCCTTATATCTATAGCTATTTAAGAGTTCTCCTTCTCCCTAGCTCGTTGTCTAATCTAATAGTATTAACCTTAAGGTTATACCTCAGACAAATCTATTAGATAAAATCTTTAAGTACTTATAGTGTCTCCTTCTCCTTACTATGCGTTATTATAAAATATAAAAAGAATCTTCCTAAGAAGGTGTTATGGATAAATATAACTTGTATAAATCCGGCATGCGCTTCTTTAAGGTTAGTCTAGTTAATATAGAGGTTAAGATAGGGTTTATTAATTTTCTGTTTAAAGAACCTTCTTAAGACCTAACGCTTAATTTTGGCGAGACTATAGTATTAATATTCCGTTATATTAGGGCCTTAAAGCTTAACTCCTAGGGCGTCTTATTTAGGGTAAGAAGCCCTAAAGCTAAGTTATCTTTAGAGCTTAAATCTTATTGCTTACTACTCTTAGTATTAGGCTCCTCTTAATTTTCTACTAGAATCCACCTATTATCTTCCTTTAGTTTTATCTTAAATCTTATTACTTTTATTAGATAATAATTCCAATTTGTCTTAGAGATTCTCTATTTAATGGATATTAATAATTTCTAATATTTAGTTAGTCCTTACTTTAAGTATATTTACCAGATCTAGCTGTAAGTTATTATAGAGTAACTACTTATTAAACTTTATATCCCCCACCCTAATGACCCCCCTCCAACTTAGAATGTAGATTTAGAAGATATTCGTTAAATTATACCCTACTAAATATCCTATATAGGCCCTTAGCGCGAGCTTATTTAGGCGTAGAATATTATATTTAAGAGGATAGGCCCTACAGCTATAGGCTTATAGGTGTCCTATATTGGGTTTTGGTAATATTATACCTATTACTAACTAGATTTTCTTAAACAGTATTTACTACCTAAGTCTTTTACTAGGCATCTAATTAAGTAGATAGGTAGCTACTTTATAGGCTTCTAGTATTAGCTCTTCTAGTAAATAAGCCTTAATTCTTATGCACTAAGCCTTCTATATAATTACCTCCCTAGATTATTCCGCTGGACCGTTCTATAATTAAGTATTAGGTGCTAATCTTTTAAAATTAATTCCTTATTTAGCTATTTAATTCTTAAACTCGTCTCTAAGAGACGTCTCTTTATCTATACGGATTATTACTACCTTAAAGCCGTATTGTTGTTTAATAATATTATAGTATATAATAACTCTTTAGGTAAGGAACAACTTCTTTACCATTATATCTACCTTATTTATCCGTATTATATTATTAAGGAAGTATCCGCGTACTTATTACTATTAAATGCAACTATTCTAGGTATTAAATTAAGGTAGATTCTATAGAAAGGAACCGTTAATAAAGTTAGTGCTCTTTTAGATATCACTTTATAAGCTTTACTTACTCTACATAATTTATATTTTACTATTATTAGGCCTTTTAGAATTGCGCCTATTACTAACTAAGGTAGTTACTTAATTACTTCTTTTCCTGCATGGCCTAATTACTAGTGCTATATATAGCCTTCTGCCTAATTCAGCAGAGGCTTTAATAAATATTTCACTAGTTACTTTAATAATTAAGTCGTAAAGGAAGCCTCCGGTAAGTCTCTCTTTAGCTTATTATATTTAATAGTCCTCTAACCAGAGTAGTAGCCATAGCAGGTATACGTTTTATTGTCGCTGTAGAAAAGAATATTCTCTTTATTATTCTAATAGACGCCTTTATTATTAAGCTTTTAGAGGTATACTAGGTTAGTATAAAAGCCTAGTATAAAGGCTACTTCTAAGAGCTATATCTGTCTCTTCCCTTTTAGGTGATTAATTATAACTATAGCTATGCCATAGCCTACAATTTCTTCTATATGCAAGCCTGTGTAGATTTAGTCTAAGGTAGGCTTAATATTACTAACAAATCTAGCTTAATTATTAATGACGTATATATTAGTTCCTAAGTTAAAAATAACACTATTATAAAGCTTATAATTAGAAGCTGTGTTATAGGCTCCTACTTAATAAACTATAAAGCCTCTATTAGGCTCTTTAGAGCTCTACTAGTTACTATCCTTTAGCTATTTATTAACTTAATTATCCTTTTTAATTTGCTTAATACGAGCCTTAATTTCTAGTGTTGTATTAGCAATCTTCTTATCCACCTTCTTCTAAATTTTGTTACTTAGTTTGAACTATAATAGGCGAGGAATTGACTCTATAATATACTAGCATTTGTTAAAGTAGTGACGCTTTCTATATAGGCACTCTAGCAGCAGTTGCCTTTCCTGTAATGGAGCCTTGTAGTAGGTACTACGGTAGACTCGTTAATGGGCTAGGTGTGTAGGTAAACAAGAAGTCAACAACGTAATAATAACTGGTGGAGTGGTTGCCTAATAGATTAACTCTAATTGTATTCTGAGATTTACTACGAAGAGAGAACTATCTAGGTAGGGACTGTGGTCCTTTAAATATACAACCGTATGCCTAAGAAATCCCTTTGCTATATGAGGTACGTAACATTCCTTATAGACTTTATAGAGCTTATAGAGCTTATTATACGTCCTTAGTTACCACTTCTTGTTATATAGTTCTACCGGCTCCATCCTAGACCGTGCTCTTATTAACTAACTAGCTTCCTCCAACTCTTCTCCAAGTAGTTATAATATTATACTTAAAGCGTCCGTAATACTATCTCCCTTCTTTTTATCTTCGTCCTTAAAGATTCCTAATATCTCCAAGTTGTCTACTAGAGGTGTAATGTCCGTTTAATTAATTTGGTTAATATTCTTATTTATTATACTAAAAGCTTCTTCTTCTTCTTTATTTTAACAATATGCTTATACCATAGCTGCCATACTGTCGCTTAGTGAAGTTATATCCCCTTTATATTCTTATTATACAAAAAAGGGGTTACTTTATATCGTGATTACGGCTCCTTTTAGTTGCTAACCGTCCTCCTATTCTAAGTATACGAAGTTAAACGTGTGGTTGTCCTGTGACGTACGCGTTATTTCTAATGCTGAGTGTGCGCGTCTTACTACTCGTAATAATCTTCTAGTTCCCTTATTAATCTCCCTTAGGGTCTTGTGTTTAATCTGCTGCTGCGAAGCTTAACGGTGGGCTTGTAAGTGCCCTTAACGAGGTGCGCCGGTCTTAAGAGGCAGAGCTAGAGGCCTCCGCTGCTTAATAGCGTGCTCTTAACGCTCGCCTTTCCGCTTCTGCTTAGTTACTATGTCTTAAGAAAGTTTATAAGAAGGTTCGCTCTAAGGAGTGGAAACTTGTCTAATAGGGTCTGTTTAAGCTGGGTGATGAGAGAGTGGTACTTCTAGAGAAGGAAATAACTCTAAGTAATATAGTAGTTGCTCTTCCTAGGTCCCCTTTAGGTGACTCGTCCTTTGGCGATTCTTTTTTAATACTCCCTAACCTACTTTCTTTTAATACTTCTATACCTTTCCTATAGCGTTCTCTAGGTTGCCTAGTGGCTTTTAGGTAGTCTTGCTATAGCCTATCTACTTTACTTTATACTATGTTTTATTATCTACGTCCTTATAACTAATAATCTTTAAAACCTGCCATTTGTCCTCTTTCTGTCCTCTATATATATCTACTTTATAAACTAGTAGCTTAATATCTCCGTGTGCTAGTTCTAATATTGCGATATATTATATAAGGTAAATCTTTATTTTCTCTGGTAAGTTAAGTCTATATATAATTTCTAACATTTTTACCTTAACCGTAAATAGTCCTAGTTTAACGTAGTCTAACTTCTTGCTTGGTTATTAACTCTTAAAGTTTTTATATAGTAGCCATACTTTATCCCCCTCCTTAAGATCTGGTCCCTTAGATCTTCTAGCGTTATAGTACTTTTTTATTCTTTTTTATACTAGTTTAGCTATTTCTTTAAGGTGATTATAAAGACTTATTAACATCTCCATTCTTTCTTTAGCTATACTACTCGTTTTCTTTACTTATTATAGTATTAACAACGTTCTTGGCTTATATCTATAATTTGCCTTAAAAGGTAACGTGCCTATCCCTTTCTATGGTGTTGCGTTATATATAAACTATATAATTGGTAATAACGATATCTAATTATTCTATACGTGATTAATATAGTGCCTTAGATACTATTCTAATGTCTAGTTTAGTTTTTCTGTTTAACTATCTATTTGCGGGTAATATGCAGTTAACGTTGCTACTTAAACCCCTTATTCTGCTAAGAATACTTCCTAGAATGCTGCTACGAATCTTAGATTTTTGTTTAATATAACCTTTATTAGTGCTTTGTGTCTTATAAATACTTCTTTAATATAGATTCTAGCTATATCTTCTATAGATATTTCTTCTATACACGCTATAAAGTATCCCTACTTTGTTAGTTTATCTACTATTACTAAGATTATGTTATAATCTTGTCCGGTAATAGGATCTTTTGACTTTAGTAACTTAATAATAAAGTCCTATAATACGACCTCCTATAGTCTTTCTAGTATTTTAATAGGTTGTAGCCCTCTATACGGCTTATACCTTATTAGTTTATTCCTTTAGTAATTTAGACATTTCTTTATAACTTGTCTTACTAGTTCCTAGATTTCTTAAATAATATACTCCTCTTAAAGTCTTAATACTAAGCATATAGCTCCGTTGTGTCCTTATATTATTTTCTTTATAAAACTCTTTTATGGACTCTTCTGCTACTGCCTTTAAAATATAGGTTGCTTTATCAGGAAAATATTCGCAGGATAAGATTCAAGTAGACTTTAATTTTCGCGTTTCGCGTAATTGACATGCAATTTAACCAACTCGACACACAATTAACCAACTTGACACGTAATTGACCAACTTAACATACAATTAACCAACTTAACACGCAATTCAACCAACTTAACACGCAATTAACCAACTTGACACGCAATTCAACCAACTTAACATGCAATTAACCAACTTGACACGCAATTCAACTAACTTAATATGCAATTAACTAACTTAACACGTAATTTAACTAACTTAATATACAATTAACTAACTTAACAACTTTAAAAGCTAACTATATATTTCTTAACACGCAATTAACCTACTTAGCAACTTTAAAAGGTAACTATATATTTCTTAACATGCAATTAAGGTAAAGTTATATGCTATATATTTAACTATTATATATTATCTAATATAATCTTATACAATCTTATA
>Ga0307507_10001414_pt1 | contig 53819 bp, 54 predicted proteins | sample 7_EM_MG_FD_207223 | JGI IMG/M metagenome (GOLD analysis project Ga0307507, IMG submission 207223) | Populus trichocarpa ectomycorrhiza microbial communities from riparian zone in the Pacific Northwest, United States - 7_EM | ecosystem: Host-associated > Plants > Roots > Unclassified | place... | reverse complement strand
CACTCTGCAGCACTGTGTGCTTCACCCCTGTGCTCTCCATTCACTGCGCTTTTGGGTCGCCCACCCAGTCTGCCAGCAGCACGACTTTGTTGTATACGCTTCTTGACTCGAGTCATTGGGTGTTGATCTATTTGCCGATCTCGTTGTTTTCTTGTCAATGCAAGCTGTAAATACTTCTTTGTGATTGGATATCTAATTAAGTTTTATCCTTAGTCATCACATTCTGGTTGCATTTCAATGCCAAGGCTACTAATATTACACCAAATTTCCAACTTTTAAAACAAGTATACCATTCCTTGTACTTGTATTTACAAATTAAAAAAACAGTACCTTTATTCTCCTTAATCTCTTCTATATCTCCGCGGTTTTTGTAAATTATTTACACAAGTATTGGGTTGGTTATACTCATTTGAAAATACCCCAAAATGAGGTTCACGCTTATCCCTTGATGCACTATACGCCAAAATTGGAGAGTCAAACATGATGGTTTTAGTGAATTAACAATGAAATAGTTAAAAAAAACTACTGCCCAGAGATGTATCATATTCCAAACCAAAGTCTATTATATATCTTCCACCTTCTCTAGAGGAGCTAGCTCGTCTTCTTGTTGAATTTTTTTTCATTGCGCCCTCGCATCCGCCAAGGTGTGTGCTTTGTTCAACATTTTTGACGCGAGATACTCGAGTAGGGTACCTAGGGTTTAGGGTTTGCTGATGGAACCAATGCTGGAAAATCTGTGCCGGTTTGTCTGAGCTTATGCAACCTCTGATAGCTAATCTAGGCAGAAATTGAGAAATCCGGTAAGTATAGTACTAAGGGTATTCAAAGTTGGGAATGGAAAATGACGGTAGAAGAGGAGAACGGAAAAATGGTTCTTGGCCTACATGGAGTGTGAGAGTTGAATGGCCAATAGGTGGGCTGAATCTGAAAATTTAGGAGTTGAAACTTTGAGTAGGCTAGAGGTGTTGAAGTGAAGGCAAAAGGTCAAATTAGGGGCAAGAAGGAAAGATGCCTCTTGCCTCCCACCCAACTCTCCCTATTTCTTAAGCTTCCCTCATCCAAACCCCAGCCAGAGATATTTTCTAATAGCACTGTATCTCGATGTGCTCGATTAAGGTTATCAACTTTGTATAATATGTCACCTGCAATTCCGTTCATATAGGAATAAGGGTGGTGATCAACTTCAACCACGAGCTTTTCTTCTCTCCTGATCCCTTCTGGGTTTATTGCAGGTTGACTCGCTCTTCAAGCCATGAAACAATTTTTCAGTCTCTTCCAAGTTCCAGTCACCAGTATTCTTGTGCCGTGCCAGTGTTGACAAGGTTGGTTCAGAGCAACATTGGTTTTGAATGAGGTTTCAGTTGCATTATATTGGAATGATAAAAGAATATGATGACCTAGTTGCATTCCAGCATGTTCAACTTACTGTCTACCGAGCTCTACACCCCAAGTGCCTACGGATATTCCTGTTCCAATTTTTTTGTTAACCTAACTTTATTAAGCAAATAGTGCTCGCGCTTAGGCACCTTCCAACCTTCAAGTTTTCAACAGAATTTTCTGTTGATCAACTTTGAATACCCTTACTAGGGTGTGTTGATAAGTATGTGATTTGGTGCCAAGAGTTCGACAGACTTACCCTTGATACCCTGTACTACACAGTACGCAGACGAACAACCTCGCGCCAAAACCTATGATAACTCAAGGTCCAATTAAACCAATTATACGAGACACCGCAGCGTGTCTGATACACTGAGAAATAAACCACCATAATATTAAGAACATTCTCACTATACTTTTTTCTACGATAACATATAAGGAAAACAATGACTTGTGCTGGATAGCATGCACAAAGAATAAAAAACTTAACTCCACTTCAGTCCGCTCATACACACTGCTGCGCTCGAGCGTTCTTATCTCCAGGTACCCGTAGCTATCATAATTTCGTAATCGCGACTCCGCCAACAGTGGTTGCAGGACCCTGTGTTTCTCGCTTACGGGTCGCTTGGGGCTTCGAGTACTGTAAAAACTCGAATAGAAGAAAAATGTGCTTTGAAGTCATTTTAAAGTGAGTCAGGCCAAGAGGCCAGGATGGTCACGCCAATACAAATACCGAAATATGAGACATATAAAAATCTAAAAATACACTGTTTTTATTTAATCAATCTTGCCAACAATATATTGTCCATCAAGCTCATCTTGAGCAATATCCAACTCCCCTTCCTCATCGTGAATGCCCACCTTGTCGTGATCCTCTACAACCACCCCGGTGCCCACAATCGCCCCTTGCACCCTGCCCTTCACCCCCTCGACAAACAAGGATGTCTCAAGACCCTTGATAGAGATTTCAGCATCTAGACTTCCATAGATCGGAAGGGAGATCCCAACAGCAGCAAAGGCTCTCTCAACCACATGGGTCTTGTTGCAGGAAAAACGTTCCCAGGCTTCTCCCACTGCCCATGGGCCGAGAACCCGCCTTCTTCGAACCATGCTTCCGGTAAGCTTTCCCCCTCCCGACAATATCCTCTCCTCCTCCACTCCTACTGCATCAACCTTTTCCTCCAGCACCTCTTATTCAATGAGTGAAGTGAGTCACAAGTTCAATATGTCTCCTCCCCAATTCCTTTTAGTAAGCTTTGGTGATACTAACCTTGAGAATGGCTTTGAAGGGTCGGCTAATTGATATGTCGCGGGGCTGCACAAGGCCAGTGCAGCGCCCAGGTCTCACACTCACGGTGATATATATCATGTGTGCACATGGTATCTAAAACCTTGTCTGTTTTGTGAGCACCGAACATGTCCAAGGTCCTGAGTGTTGGATGGGGACTAAGTACATGTATAACTTGTTCGTTTAGCCATTCAACATATTGGATGAATTGGTGTAGGCTTTTGGGTTGAATTTTACAACAAGCCGGGGGTCATACTGCTGCTTCTCAGGGAGAACAGTGGCCCCAACATCTCCCCCTCAAAAGAAGATAAGAGGCTTGACTCGGGGTATAGCATCGGTGAAAATGGGGAGTTCAATTGTTGCTTGTCTCTTCTCCCATCTTTTCTGTTTGACTGGCTTGAATTCAAATTGTCTTCTCACCTTGGTGATTGTAAGTACGCCCAGTTAGGTACTCAAATGGCAGCGGGGTTTGGTCCATGTTACAGATATTACTTAATCTGTAACGACGGACCTCCACTGCCATATCAGCTGCAGCTGATATATTTTCACATCGTAACTGTGAGTTTCTTCTATTGAATTTCATACAATTCACTATCACTTCAATATAGTCTAGAGGTAGCTGACTAGCTTGGTTGGTAATTTCTCCTAGGGTAATTTTGTGCCATGATAAGAGACCCCGAAACCATCAATCTGAAAAACGTGATTCGCTAACACCTTTATCTGGATAGGTTTCGCCGTGAAGCTGTTTCGCATTGTGCTGCAACCAACTCCGATCAACGACCTTTCCCTCCGCTCGGCGTTGTTGTAAATTCTGATAGAGCTTTAGCTCCATATCTACCCACCGCCTCCCCTTTCCACCACCTGTTAACCTTCGAGACATCGCCGACGCCTCTAGGTAATTCCCTGCCCTCTCCTCCTTCTGCCATCTTCCAAGATTCTCTCGTGGAATCTTGAATCTTGTGGCAGCTTCTTGCAACGATGGCTCTGGAAACCTGCTCGGCCTGGAAGGAATTGAGGCCTCTCGTAACCAGGAGAGTTCCCGAAGCTTATAGCTGATAGTATAAGACTTCCGCGGACTCTGGATGGCATTTGGAGTTGCTCGTAGGCTAAGGGAGTGTTTGGCAAGTCACTGATTCTGATTTGAGATCAGGTCTTGGCATTATGAAATCAGATTTCTGTAACCTAAATCAGGCTAATTTGAAGATCATGATTTGAAGATTGGGACATACCAGATACCCTATAATTTTATCCTAATCTGAATGACTAATACTGATTGAGAAATTGTTCTGGCAAAGATTATTAGAATTAACCTTATGTTATGCCAAGCTATAATATATTATTTCAACAGTTAAATACATGTACCCTAGCTACTTTCACCTGCAAAATGCATAATTAGCTGAAGCCCTAAATCAGATTAATGCTAAGCAATGGTGTGCCAAACACCACATAATTTCAAATCATGATTTAAATTCAAATCACGTTTTCAGATCAGAATCATGGCGGGCCAAACACCCCCTAACTTTGCGTAAGCTCCGCTTTGGTCCCCGCTTGTTTTTCCCTCCTGCCGAGAACTTGCCTGCTGGAAGCTGTGGAAGACTAACTATAACCTTAGGGTGAGCTCTTCCTTTGCTTCCATTTCCGCGTTGTGCCATTTCATGTATAAGTTGTCCAAATATTGAATATATTGTGTCAGTCTTTATTCACTTTGTAAGAGTAGCATAGTATTCTATTTGTTTATATTATTATTTATTTACATTTCTAAGGAGTTTAAATTTGAACTTTATCATTAATCATGTTCTAGTATTCTACCTACATTATTATGACTCTGTGGGAGATGAGATGAGGTTGAATTCCTGGGTCAAAGCGAATGTTTTGAATGAGTCATGCCCTACAGTTGACGCCATTTTTTCCATTTTTAGCGGCTAAGCTTAGTTCAACCCCTTAGCCCATTTTTCTTCTATCCGAGTTTTTACGGTACTCGATTTCCAGAGGGTAACACACAGTTCAACGCAGTAGGGGTATTCAAGTTAAAAACCAGATTTTTAAGCGAACATTAGCGCAAAATCTTGCATTAGGGTACTTTACGGAATTTAGCCAATTTTATTGTCAGAAACTGCGTAACGTGTTTGGGAGGCGCGTAAAAAAGAGCCTTGATACCCCGACATCTGTTAAGTATAATACTCAAAATACTGTTGCAAGTCTTCCCCATCAGGGGTTCTTTTGTGGGGATATGGCAATTGTGGTAGTAGAGCTTCTAATGAAGGTAGCCTGCAGATGAAAACAAATCGAGGCGAAGACTGATGATTGAAGATGAGAGACGATTGCTCAATGGTCGTAATTGATTGGTTTGATCAAGTACGAAAGTGGTGATAAACAAAGGTTGATGGAACGATTTCCCTTCAGACGAGAAAAATGCCCACGATGCTTGTCGTTTCTCGGAGGTGCTGTCACCTTGCTTAAATAACATGATGTGTGCTAAATAAAACGTCCCCTTCTCTATTCCGTCAAAAAATACGCAATCGTCACCGAAATATATAGCAAGTTATAAAGCCACTCCGATGGGCCATAATACTCACAACAGCAGCTCTCGTACCTCCTATCAAGAACTCCACCTCCTGATTAATTATTATTAATGTGTAAGAAATAGTATAGCTTCTGAATAGGAAAAAATGATAAGAATATTTATTCTGGGAAATAGTGTGAAAATAATGACAAAAGTGCGATGCGGTAGTTGTGGCAGCAACAGGCAGTCCTCAGGTATAGCCTTTGCTGAGAGGTCTCCACAGTCCCCCTGAGCTGACACAGCTTACACCTTTTACTTTTACCCGTTACCGACCTCAAGACATCGGTAACTGGATTATTGTATGGTAAGGTAAAGTAATGGTAAACTAGCTTTTTCTGAGTGCGCCAAGCTTATATTAAACAAGAAAGTAAGCTACGAATTGACCACATTTTTTACTTTTAATACCCCTACTGTAGCAGTAGTACGGCGTACGACGGTCTGTAAGGACCCAAACTGCCACTGAACTCCGAAATTGATTTTAGGTTTTTAGATAAGCGAAACTCAGAACAGACAAAATTGAAATTGTATCCCCAGTACGGAGGCCTATAACGACCAATCGCCACAAAACCGACAAAACAAAAAACATTGCAACCGAAACTTGAAAGCTATTTTGCATTAGCGGAATATGAAAACATTATAACAAAACTAAAAAGGAAAATTAAACATGAAAAAGAAATTGAGTACAAGGAAACAATATACCCTATCACAGGCATGCTTCACAAAACTTTGAAACTAATACGAAGTAGCCTAGAATGTGAAAACAACAACTTACTGCTAAGTTTCTAAGCACTACAAGCCATGAAACTACAAGCTCAAGAACAGTATATCTCCTAGCCGCATATCAGAATACTTGAATCTCTGTATATTCAAATGAAGAAACCAAATACCACATGGGTGTAAGCAATAAATCATAAGTGACAGTTAAGAGTTGTTGACAGAGTTCCCAACGGTATAATCCATTTGTTTTTGAGGAAGGGAAGGTTTATATGACTTTAGTGAGTCTCTTTGGGGGTACTAGGATGGAGTACACCTGGAAGGGTGATGACCGGATAGACTATAAAGAACTAGAATCCTAACACTTTCAATTACCCTGTCCCACAGTCCCTCACAGGCTCCAAAAATCTCTTGCCGTTCTCTCTCATCCCTAACTTTCCTTACCAGTGCCCGGCTATCCTGACCAGTTCCCAGCCGTCTCGTGTAATCCTTCCCCCTAGGCGTGCACTAACATGTCTGATTCTGTAGTGCCCGCTGTCCTGCTCTTAGAGCAACCGGAATGGACTACAGCTAGCAATCACATTTTATCCAGGCATCTTCGTGATCTTATGGGGCACTGCTCAGCCCTCTGATGGCTAGGAACACCAGGAACACTTGCTTATTTCTGTGTATGGGGGCGCCAATTGGCCTGTAAAGTAACTAGGATATGAGGAGTAAAGAGTCTTGCCATCCTTAGTGTGCTAGCTCGCCCGGAGGAGCCCTATATACATACAATCCCTAGGTTACAAAAAACCTTTCTCCACATCATCCAACTCTCTATTCTATCTTCCTCACACACTTTTCGCTCCTCTCAATGTGCTCCCTCAAACTGAGCTTTCTAACCCATTCCCCCTTCCTCCCCTTTAGTTGTCTCATTCTCATACACAATTTCCTTCAGCCACGGCAACCTTAACCATGCTGATACCTTCCGTTTTTTCTCAATTGTTGTAGTGCGACCGCGTTGGTTGTGAATGGTACAATAGAAAAGGAAACTAATAAACTATTAGCGAACATATTAGATAAACTAATGTGGCAGATATTAGATACAGTACTGACTAATACTGTGTAAGGCTATTAGAAACTTTATAGGAAGCGTATCCCACATTCTCTCTCAATTGTAGAATTAGTGTCATCCAGAGGGCTCCCTGCATTCAACTCAGATAACATATAGATATGATCTATTTCGTCTAAGTATTGATCAATATCCAAATCGATCTCACTACCTGTAGGCACTTCTGAGGGTACCCTGCTTGGTTCTACCCAAGAATATGTTCAGGTAGGCTTCACTGATAACCACAAATTACCTCCTGTAGGAATAAAATTATTACCCATTTCGCGCAGATAGAAATATGCAACCTTGTGTGTAGGTACTCCATCATCCTGCTACATACTAGAACTAATTGGCATTCTGGTACCAATTTGTTCTAGCTGTTTGTAGCACCATTCTTCGGTAGGTTTAGGAAGGTACTCATCCGGATCTAATTAAAAAAATGCTTCCTATTAGCGCAAGACTATTAATTAAATAATTGTAAAAAAATACCTTAGTGTTCCACATCTTGTTGAAGTCTTGCTAATGTATCTTTAAAAGGGAGTATTGCATATGATTGAGCCAGTGGTATTAGATGATGGTATAAAATAAGTGGCTTTCCAGTAGGAAGATTTGGTCGAGCTCTTTGGTATCAAATTGAATGAGTATTTCAGACATCAGCGAACCTAAAGATCTCATTACGGGTCATTGGCATATAGATATATAACAGTGCTATCTGATGAGAATACCCTCCAGTATACTAGTAGAAGCCGGAGTCTCGGAGCCCCTCGAAGTAGTTCTAATAACACAATACTATTAGCAAGCCAAATTCATTATAACTAGAACACAATCATTATGCTTAACATGCTCCCACAAGTGCAAAATAAACCACAGACCTTCCAAGCTAGTGTCTTGACTTTTATTCATCTGCCACCACCAGGATTCAATACCCTGGTTCAATGTAGAGGTACCATACCAATAGATATCTCCAAAACTGACACCAATGTCATGCGCCCGGTAAAGTTGCCAGTGTCAATATGCAATCATAGTGGTTTCCGATCCCCCATCAGAGCAAATGGCATGGGGTAGAGTGTTGGTATCCGTTCTTAGATTTAGAAAGTGCTTTAAAATTGCAATCGCAGTTCTAGCTGCAATTCCTGTTAGAATATTTGTGATGGTTTCATATCCTCAACACTATTACAACACTTGATATTTGGATGAGAAGAGTTTGGGTATGAATAGAGTTGCAGATTATCGTGGTTGAGACGATGGTGGTTGGTGGGAGGGTTAGCTGCACCAGATATGTTTCGCGAATGTTCAGGAAATGTACTACGGAGTTGGAACCGTTTGGGAATCGACACTAGCACGAGTCCGAGGTTTGGGACTAAGGTACCCTAAGAGATGGAAAAATAAGAATGTCGCACTACAAGGATTGGGAAACAATGGAAGGTATCAGCGGTGTTAAGGATTGCGGCAGGTGAAGGAAATTCTGTATGAGGATGAGACGACTAAAGTGAGGAAGGGGGAATCCTTTGGAAAGCTGTTTGAAGGAGTTCATTGGGAGAAACGAAAGGGTGTGAGAAATATGTGATAGAGAGTTGGACGATAGGAGGACAGGTTGTTTCTGTAAGGAAGAAATTGTGCATATATAGGACACGGCAGGCGGTAGAGGAATAAGAAGAATCCCACGGTACTCTCGACTGATCATAGGCCATATTATTTGAATTCCAACATGAATACACCGAATATATCTAGTTGAATCATCTATTTTTTGTCAACTGAAAGACTTTATTCACATGCCCTTCTTGTACTAGCTAACCTTGAATATGCATCAATACCAGCTTAAACTTGAATCCCGTTTGCACTCAGCTTATGATGTGCATCTACCGAAAGTACAAAGTCTGCTCCCGGTACCGAATATGTACCACGTAGTGTCCGCTGTAAAGCACATAGTCGTGCAGCAATACCGCTTCGGTCAAGTACAGGCAACTGCTCAAACATTCGATCTCTAGCAACTGGTATACGTTCCCGCTTCACACTAGTGTATAAATGTAGCTGACCGTATGCATATACACGCTCTTAACTGACTTTCTCTCTTAGTGCATCATGCATTAGCTGATTATACAGAGGTTGGTGATTGTTCTCAAAGCGGTGCCGGATGCCAAGACCTAACCAAGACCTAACCGCAATCGTCGCATCCTAAGGTTTTCAAAAACGCAATTCTCAATTAGCATTCGTTCCTCTAAGCAAAAATTTGAATCTGAGTAGTATCCCAAGTCATATGGTCATTGAATTTCTGCGCAGCATGCAGGGACAACATGCTACTTCAGGCGCTATTCACATATTCAAATAACAAGTATGGTCCGATCGCACCATCACTCATAAGCAAAATCCGAAAAGCAGCCAACACACAGAGATGGCCAGTTCTAGTTCGTCTAGGGCAATCTAAGGGTGGGACAGGCGGCTTTGGGCAGGCTAGTGGGCTCTACTAGGTTAGATATATTACTCTTGGGGGGTAGGATAGACGGCAAAGGATGACCGGGACCGGTAAGTATTGTAGAGAATGGGTGAGAATGGAAAGGAATAGTGTTGGCAATAGAGCAGTTCCTTATCCAGTACGGTAATTTTCCAAAGTTGCCCAGCAAGTAGGATGGAAAGATGAGAATGGAGGGCATTCCGTTGTCCCATGTGGTCTCTGCTGGAATTTGCCCCACACAGCCTAGTGAAGGACTGCCCCCTGCTCTCCCTTGGTGTCCCCCGCCGTCCTCCACCACCGCTGTACGTCCCTCCCCATCCACTACCAGAATATGCCTCAGATTCTGGGACTGGTCGTCCTTTCTAACGTGATATACGGGGAAGCGGCTCACGACAGGGATCCGGCTCACCCATCGCATCTACTGAACAACCACCCCTACATTTTATTATCTCAATGAATAAGAAAGCTATTACTTTGAAGATTTAGCTACAAGTACTTTAAGATATAGAGAATATGAAAATATAGTTTATATTGCTTAGTAAGAAATTGCTACTCTGGAATGGTTGTTTTAAGATTGCCTATTTCAAAAAAGAATTGCACACCTTCCAAAAGGTATAAACATGGAAAAACTCGCAAGAAGGACCTTCTAAAATTGATAGATAGATAATAGAAGTCTAATATATCCAGTGTAAACTGGTTTCAATTTTCTTTTTATGCATTTTCCAGAGCAATAGTGGTCAAAAGAGAGATGAAAAACTATATCCAAATTACATACAAATTGAAGCAATTTTACCAGGTAATATCTACATACAGAGTAGGTCTATGAACCCAATTTCTTGGAATATGCTCTATTATGATATGAGTAGCAAGTATGGAATGTTTGGGGTTAAGCAAATAGTTGCTGAATGGTGTTTACTGCATTCAATATAGAGACAAATCGTATATAGTTACCCAGTGCTTCTGCAATTGTTAAATACCTATACGAATAGTTTTAAACCAAATATAAGTCTATCCAGAATTCAATTCCTATTAGTCAACTAGGATAAATAGCAACCGTGTTGCGTAGACATGTATATCCGATGGTATCTTTGAATCTGTAGAGAATTAATGCAATTTAATAATAGCCAATTAACCTACAATGTGAGGAATAAATAGAGATTTTCCTGGCTCCAAGAAGTATAGGTTGACTTCTTAAATCGTTTAAGTTAATGTGATAATTGTTTGTAAATTCAAAACATTCATTATTGCAATTATACCATAATATAAGTACTTTTCCGATACTTTTACAAGTTTGATCATAATTAATGTACAGATAATGCAAAACTTTTATCCTTGAGTTCAAGCCTTCTATTCATACTCTAGAGAGGGAATTGCATCCTAGATAGAGGTGAATTTGGTTTAAAACTATTCTTATAGGTATTTAACAATTGCAGAAGCACTGAGTAACTATATATGATTTGTCTCTATATTGAAGGCAGTAAACAACATTCAGGAACTATTTGCTTAACCCCAAACATTCCATACTTGTTACTAATATCAGAATAAAGCATATTCCACCAAATTGGGTTCATAGACCTACTCTCTATGTAGATATAACATGGTAAAATTGCTACAATTTGTATGTAATTTGGATATAGTTTTTCATCTCTCTTTTGACCACTATTGCTCTGGAAAATGCATAAAAAGAAAATTAAAACCAGCTTACACTGGATATATTAGACTTCTATTGTATATCTATCAATTTTAGAAGATCCTTCTTGCCAGTCTTTCCATGTTTATACCTTTTGGAAGGTGTGCAATTCTTTTTTGCAATAAGCAATCTTAAAACCACTATTCCAGAGTAGCAATTTATTACTAAGCAATATAAACTATATTTCCAGATTCTCTATATCTTAAAGTACTAGTAGCTAAATCTTCAAACTAATATCTTTCTTATTCATTGAGATAATAAAATGTAGGTTTGGTTATTGAGTGGTTGCTATGGGTGAGCCGGATCCCTGTGGTGAGCCGCTTCCCCGTAAATTATGTTAATAACCGCTGTCTTGGTAATTGAAGGATAAGGATGGCGGGAATGATGCCTCATGATCTAATATAATTGGTACGCAGGTGCAAGATTTCTGCTTCCCCTACTAGAGGACGTCCAAGTGTAAGGATATATATGCAGGTATTCCAATTATGGTGAGTTTTCATGTTACGTCTCTGATGCAGTATTCAAGTATCTGAGTTGAGAGATAGAGGATATTAGGTACTACTTACTCTCGTAGTGTAATCTTAAACCTTTCTGCATTCTGGAAAAGTATAATTTCATCATCAGATAAAGCCAGCTGATAGAACAAAACACAAAGGGGCTCCTGAATTTCTTATCGTAAAGTTGAACTTAGGACAACTAGTTTTCTTTTGCTGTAGTTCCAGTAATCAAAGATACAAAATAGGGTTCGTGCCGATGGATATGCGCTGGCATGGGGTGAATCTGCTTGGCAATGGTAGAGTAGTTCCACTTATGGGTAGTGTGCATGGAGGAGATCGTGTGTTGCTTCAAGAGTCTCATCCTCGAAAATGTACTAAGTCCAAAGAATATACTTGCATGGTACAAGCAAAGGTCCGGCTGAACTCCTGATACATGATATTATTGTAGTAAAAGTTATAAGAGACTCAACCTCTATATAGTAGATAGGAAGTATACAACCATCCCTTTATATCGTATTCTTCTACCTCTATCTACTTTCGTAATATTGCCCTGGTAGATACTTTATTTTTCCCACCTTCATTATAACTATGCCTCAACCAAATCTTGAAAACCCATATTGTAATGAGTGTTTTCAATGGAAGCCTGGTAGTATGTATAGTTTATATCAGGCAACCACACCACCAATACCCTTTTCACCTGGTATTGAACCAATTCCTTGTACACGCTGCTCACAACCACTATCATATAATTCTCAACTTGAGTCACTTGATAGAAACCCAATTGATACCAGAAAGTCTAGAGTTCAATGTTTCCCCAAGATCTGTGTCATGTTTTTCTGTAATGTCTTATTCATAAAATAGCACTCCATTTCTAACCTTCTATTACCATATCAATCCTACTACAGCCCCCAATAATTTGGGTGTGAGAAGTGAATTTGAATCCCAGCAGGCATTACAGTGTGCTGTAAGCAATGGTCGTCTTAGGTCTGAGGCATTTACCTCTTGGTTATTAGTTGGGTACGGCCCTCTGCCCCAAATTCCCGTCACTACTCGCGCACAACTGCCAGCTCTACCAATTCTATGACACATCAAACATACAGCTGAGATTTGCATGAGAGCTCCCTCCTACCCATGTAATGGCAACTTCATCTACCTAGGGGAGACAGTCTGCTACTTGAGAAAAGGGAAGGAGCTTCGATATCAACTCAGACTAGTTTTCGCCATTATAGGAAAGATCACTCCAACCGATTTCAAGTCATTCAAGGATCTGAAATTATTATTCTGGAGCCCAGTACTTTAGAAAAAGGAATATGTGGTGAATATGAGGGCTGGACGAAGTTTCTAAAGCATCATATACTATTGAAAAGTTGGCTTTGGAAGGAATTTGTAATACTCATACCTTATGATCAAAGGAAGGATATTAATTGTAAGTTTACCATTCACATTACACCAATGTCTTCTCTCTTTCATATTCTGCCAAAATACTAATAAGATAAACTAATAGAACGCTTAATTGAACGAATCTCTTTTCTGCTCAGTTGGAATGCAACCGGAGGAGGTATTCGTATTCCTGAAAGGGAATATAGTATTCCTACAACATTCCGCAAAATTCTGGAAAATTTTTTTCCTCACTCTGATTTGGCAAATGGCATGAGTAAGCGAAGTTTGAAACTACTCCCAGATCAAATCCGATTGCTTGCTTTAAAATAGACACAACCATTTGATCCGAAAGAGGATCCGATTCCACCTTCTCTCCCAGGATGTCTGGCAAAAGCTAAAACCCTAGGTGATACTGAAAGTACTGTTTCTGAGTACAGCGAGCCTGAGGATGATCCATTAAGACATGTAGAAAATAGTCATTCTTGGCAGTTGCTTTTTGCTTACTATCTACAAATGGTTTCCAATTGTAGGCCTTAACTGAATTGTGTTACTAATTGACAGATCCAGAAGATTGACCTGTACTTGGTCAGCCTGGAGAACTATCAAGAAAATAATTCTCCCCAATTTTATCTTGGCACTTTGAGAACACCTACAGAACCTTTAATCCTCAGTCTGCAGCTCACTGCCTTGGATAACAGCATGAGTAATCGTTGTCTTTCCTTTGAGCTACCTTTCCCAGAAGTACTTACTAAATAATTTTGTCTATACTAGGGTTACAATCCTCTCTTCTCTGGGTGATAGTTGGAGCAGGTAAGCGATGGTTCAGTAACGATAACTTCCCTCAGCCCGATATCTACTATGATAGCTAGGTCCCTTGACTTCTATCTAGCAGTGTCGGTTGGTAGGGTTGTCTAAGTGAGTTGTGTTTTAATTCCCGAAAATGTGTAATAGATGAAAGATCTTTGAACTGAAGGCAAAGTATATGAAAGACCTTAGATATTTGCCTGAAGAACTCGAATCCCGGGCCTTTTTTGCCTTTTCTTTTTTATCATCTTAGATTTGTTTTGTCTTCTAGGTATAAAAAGTGCATGCAGCCCAAGCTATGGCAGAAGAAAACCACCTATAACGAAACAACTGGGGCCAGCGAAAATACCATCAACCCAGGTCTCTCTGGTATGGGACCAACCGCACACCGGGCACATCAAATGAGAAATCTCCCTCCGACTAAGGGGTCCAAAACAAAAATACAAATAAACACATAGGGAGGGATCAAGAGGAAAACCCTAGCCATAGACACCAACAAAAGAAAGGAACTGTTATAACCTCTAATAAAACTTAAAGTAAGGTAATTGTAGTAGTCAGGAAGGGGGATGGAGCGGCAGTGTTCTATCATCAGGGACGAGGCGTTGCGCTTAAGGGGGCGATTGGCGTTCGCCATGATCTCATCACTGGGGAGGGAGGGGACATCAGGGAGAAGTGCCCAGTGGATGAGCAGGGCGCATGACAGACGGTTGAGGAGAGAAAGCATGAGGTGTGTCAGAGCGTCCACCGGAAGATGAGTACGGACTGGAGGGAGAGGGGAGGGGAAACATTAGGCAGTACGCGAGCCAGTGGCCGAGGGGGGGGGCCAACTCATTGGCAGCGGCAGAGAAGGGTTGGACTGAAGCCTAAGCCACTTGAGAGCGGGCATGCCGCCTAGAAAGATGTGCAGAGGAAGCTAGGTTGGAGATCAACCAGTAACCTAGCCGGCGGAGTTTGGAGGAGTGGTGGTAGATTTGCCGTAGAGTGCGACTGGCGGAGGGTGGTGGGCGGAGAGAGGGTCCCACTACATGGGTGTAACCGGCTCCGGAGTATCGCGAGAGTCCCAGAGGGAGATCCGGTGATACTTTAAGGCCAGGGAGGAGAACAGTCGATGGAAATCTCGACAAGAGATATAACAAAGGTTAGGGACTAGTAGAGTCACTGGTCAACTTAGTATAGTAAAGTGAGGGTTCCTGTAAGGCTTGAGAGTTCGAATCCTCAAGGGATCTCAAGCTCTTTAAATACAGATAAATAATAACCAATATCCTGTCCAGACAAGAATGCTAAGCTAAGGTAGAAGCGAAATCAACTAAGTCCTAAAACAAAGATGTAGATGTGACAGGATATAACTAACCAAACCAGTAATGAAATCAAACAAATAAGGGATCGCTACTAATGTACTAAACAAGTAATACATAGTAGGAAGCAGAGGGTTTCCCAATAGAGTACAAGAAACGCAAGGTACTAATAAGCGAACTAAGGAAAGTACTACGTAATAGGAAACTATAACAATAGGGAAGGTTCAAGATACGGCATAATTCGTTACAGGGCAATCCTAGTAGGCAATATCTAACATCATGTTAAGGAATAATAGCAACGATAGTAGATTCTGTTACATTCCCCCTCACAAGAAAAAAAAAAAAGTGAAAGATACTTCAATTCTGTTTGGTTTCAAATTCAGACTGGTCTAGGGAAGAAAGAGTATAACAGGTTTCGGGTTTAGAGTAGTTAGAGTCTTGCATAGGTGTCCAGAATCCGTCCGGATCAAGCTCTGGCGATAGAGGGCGGTATTCAGGTGTCCCTACTGTCTTAGCTGACCAACCTTGTTCTGAGTCCAGAGGTGGTGGAAGGGAATAGCTTCGTTATAGGTGTCAAACCAGTAGGTTCCAAGGGCAGTACTGACTCCTTCAAAGACATCAAGAGGCTCCCAAGTAGCTTCAATTTTGTCATAGTCTTTCCCATGGATTGGGAATTGGCTTTTCTTTCGATAGATTCGATCTTTGAGAACTTTTTCAACTTCCTATCCTTCTTGTCCTGAGGCATCGATGGTGACCGGTTCTTTGGAGCTGGGTTCAGGGAGGCCTGGGAAAGGTTTGAGATTTGCTCTGAGGTAGATTTGCACGTGGCTGCAATGAAGCCAAGGGTGAATGCCTTGCATGATGGGAGGGGGGTTGAGGGTGTAGTTATCGTGTCTAGCAGGTCCTTCAGAGACTGGAAAAGGGTCATAACCAGGGTCCAACTCGTTTTGGTGTCTTCCAATCTTGTGTACATAGGGTTCGGATCTAAGGCTAACTTGAGTTTTGCCTGTGGTAATAGGCGGTTCTTCTTTGCGGCTTTTCTGGCTAGTAGTTGTTTGATGAGCTCTTGCTTTCTGGAGTGTGGTTCTAGCGAGCTGCTGGTATTTCATGATTTGAGAAACTATGTCATCAGCAGAAGAGACGGTGGTAGGGAGGACTTTGACACTAGGGAGTAAGTTGATAGTTCGTCCAAAGGTAATTTCAAATGGTGAGAGATTAGATCAATGGCCAGGTGCAGCATGGCTAGCTGTTTGAATATGGGGAAGGTGGAGAGTCCACTGGGTGCCTTTGGCGTTAATGAAATTGCGGAGACCTTGGCATATTGTGCTGATTCTCCATTGTGTTTGGCCATTGGCCTGGTGATGATGAGCGGTAACCATGTTGTGATCAATTTTTATATTAGCCATGATTTGGATCCGGGAGCGGGAGGTGGACTTGGGGTCTCAATCTGAGACTATAGAGGTAAGCAAACCATGGACTGAGAAGATTGGTTCAATGAGGAGGTTGGCAGTGTCGACGGCGGTGATGTTCTGGCAGACTGGGATGAGGTAGGTGACCCCACTGAAACGATCGAACACAAGTAGGATTACTTCCTTCTTGTTGTCGCTAGCCTAGGGTCCTGCAAACTCTATTACATTCGAAGAGAAGCATTATCTGGGGATAGGGAGACAGGTCACAACTCCATCAGGGAGGGTAGTAGGTTGTTTGTTCATCGGGCAAATGTGACATCTGCGAATATAGTCTTTCAAATCACTTCTCATAGACATCCAATGGGAATTTTTGGACGCGTATCTCAAGCATTTGTTTACTCCCATATGGGCCATTCCTTCATGGGTGATTTGAATGATCTCGCTCCTGGTGGTGCCTCTATCATAGGCTGTTTCATAGGAGTCATATGGACAGTCTCGACTGTCATCCCCCCCTTTTTTAAGAAGAAGTCTGTCAATAAGGATCCAACTAGGATGGTTGGGGTCCTTGCTGACAATGTGATAAAGAGGATCAGTGGCAGTGGCTTTTCGAAGGCAGTTATACTAGTTGCCTTTCAGCTGTTGGGGGAGCTGGAAAGGGCGAATATTGAGGGTTCTGGAGGGCTGGACAGGGAAAGGGTCATCGTAATCAACAGTGGTATCAGGGACTGGTAAGTCGCCTTCTTGACCAGCGTGGTTAGATGATCATCCGGCACCTTGTTTGATTATAGTATGAAAGACAGTATATCTATCATCATGAGGGAAGGCGGGAGGGATAGCCCATCGAGCCTGATATTTTCGCTTTGGTTGGTGGGAAGTAATCAAGCCTGAGGTGGAATAGAGGGGGCGACAGACAGGACGATAGCGAGGTCCCGAGGGGTAGTAGGGGCCGTTGTTTCCTTCCATATGGGATTCATATTCGTCCCATACACACTGTACTCGGTGTTTGGCTCTATGTCCTGTAGACCAAAGAAATTGTTCCAACTCATCTCTGGGAGGATAGGAAGGGGTCACAGATGGGGTATGTGCGTATCCTAAGCTGGCGAGGGCAATCAATTACATTTTGGTAATGGAGTCATCAATTCTGCCAGAGCATTTGGTGATAGCGTTATGGCGTAAAGATAGTTTCATCTGGCTTGAAGAGCTGTAAAGTCTTGATGCAAGTGCAGCAAGCAGTGTCTGAGTTGCTTGAATGAGAATCGTGGTTTCGGTCGGGTCATATGGTTTTCCTTGGGTGCTGGCTTAGTTGCGCTGCACGGCATCGATAACTTCTTCAAGGGTGGCTGTCATCTTATCAAGTCCTGTTTCCAAAGGACCAGGGTGGTGATGGTTTCCCTTCTCCTTGGGCAGGTGTCGGATAGGGACATCTTCAACATTCAACATTCTTAGATGTTGGAGTATAGAACAGGGTTCAAGAGGTGTGGGGTGAAGAAAGAAGGTGCTTTAATGGGATCCAGAGTGTGAGCAAGGCAGAGGTTGTGTTTGACGCTGCTTGTCATGGGAGAATAGGTTCCCATTATGGCTTTCTTCGCAGTGGGGTCAACTAGGTTCATATCAGTGCTTGCTTCTGGTTCCTCATATATCCTTGAGAGAGCATCTACAAGAATATTATGCTTTCCTGGTCTGTGTATGATGTCGAAATCGTAAGTTTGGAGGAACATTCCCCATCTTGTCTGGCGGCAAGGGAGATTTGTCAGTGATAGGAAGAATGAAAGTGCTTTGTTGTCCATTACCACATTAAACCTGGTACTATAAAGCATGGGGTGAAATGACGGGACTGCATCCACTATAGTGACGAGTTCCAGTTCATGCACAGAATAGTGCAGCTGACTTGTTGCAAATTTTCGGCTATGGAATGCTGCAGGGTGAGGTTTCTCAGGTGGGAGTCCTCGGCCTATCCATGCCCCTGCTCCACCTCTAGAAGCATTTGTGAAGAGGTAAATTGGCTGGCGTCATTGATAGTTAATTGATTCAATGTTTTACTTGTTGGAATGCTTCTTCATGCAGGGGTCACGATTCACATTCATTTTGGGAAAGCCAATCTGATAGTGGGGCGCTAGATGGAGCAAAGTCTGGCAGGAATTGTGCAGGATATATTACAACACCAATAAACGTTTGTAATTCACTTTTTTGATTTCAGGTTCTGCCAGTTGGGGATTCCTCGTATTTTATTGGGGCTTGAATGGATTTCCTCGTTGTCGAAAACATGTCCTAACAGGGGTATCCTATGGGAGAAGAAATTGCATTTGGATGGGTAGACTCGACTGTGGTAGTCCTGTAATCTCCGACAGACCGTGCGGATATCGCGAACATGGTTTTCAAAATTGTTTGAGAAGATGGGAATATCGTCTAGGTATGCCCAAACTGTTTTACCTATCAGTCCAGCAAGGATGTACTCCCTAACTCGCCTAGCTGTAGAGGGTGCATTGGTATCTCCTTGCAGCATTATCTTGGATGCAAAGGGTCCAAAGTGCATTTTAATGGTGTTAAGGGTTTTATCTTCAGGGGGTACTCGAATTTGGAAGTACCAGGTTGCTAGAGCGATTGTGCATCAGTATTTAGCTCTTGCCACACTTGTGAGAACCATGGACTCATTGGGAATATTGCTATCGTTCTTGATTGTGATATCGTTTCTGGGTACTAGGTCTTCTAGGAGTCTCATTTCACCACTGGGTTTGCGCTCGGGGAACATGTGGAAAGGGTTATTGGCTTCCCAAGGAGCGATGATATTTTTCACTTTCCAGGTCTCAATAATTTGTCTGAATGCAGGGAGGATCTTGTCAGGAACAGTGCACCTTTTTGGACTTGGTGCAATTTTCCCTTTGATAAGATTGAGGTGGTGGTTAATCTGGCGCAAGAGCTGTAGTTCAGTGATTTTCTGGGCTGGGAAGAGGTCAGGAAACTCGGAAATGAATCCAGGGGTATTCGAGTTTGTCATAAGGAAGCACATTGCGTTGTTTCCTTTCCTGCAAGTGTGGGTATTTCCTTTTTTCGGACATTAAATGATGGGGTTTCCATAATCGATTATAGCATTATGGGTACATCACTAAAAATAGTACCTTGCGTCAGATCCGTCGACGTTGCGCCCTGACGCAAGCGATGTCGCTACTACCTTCCCTACGCCCTGCGCGCACTGAATTTCCTTGCAACGCCCTCGATCTCCGGACGCGACGTCGTGTTGTCCGGACGCCCTGTCTACACTTTTGCTCCGGCTCTCTTCACGTCCTTCTCATGACAGCGCAAGTTTCACATTGCCTCTTGCGCGCGCCATGACGTATTTCTGCGGCAATTTCCAAAGTCGGCATACGCCCCGGTTCAGAATCTCCCGCGTATAGAGCAAACCACCGAGTACTCTTAATTTTCTAGGCAATTGCTTCTATATATGATTCATATACAACTTGACGATGTGCAAAACACCTTCTGGAAAATTCTGGCAAGGAAGTTGCAAAAACCTCATCACAAGTCGCTAGACGGAGTTTTTTGTTAGGGCAAAGCCGCGCGAGTACTAGGATATGCACACAGAGCCAGCCTCCCCTCCTCCCAGTATTCCCATTCCTTGATATAGTTCGTTGAACGTTCTCAAATCACTCCGGCTATTAACCAGCCAGCGCCGTTCCCCGTCGGGGATCTGGTGCGCCCGGCCGTCAATTGTCCCTACGTCAACTATCGTAAACTCTCGAGCATCCTCCCTCATCTGCACTGTAACAAGGCCATGTATGTCCGAGGGGAATCCTGAGTTGACTGTACTCAACATCTTAAGAGCCGGAACCCGAGGCACAGTGTTCCCACCGCTTTAGTCCTTGATTTTGAAGAGCGCCACGTGTTTTGCCGGCCGATGGCCTCTCAGCGGACCATACATCTCTTCAGAATCAGCCCGGACCCAAACCCAATCATTGCAATACCCCTGGTGCCTAAAGTGTATGGCGCCCGTGCATCACGTACAGTAGATGTCGTAAATGTCGCTTTCTTGGCATGCCACACTTGGTATTTCAAGTTGCGTTAGTAGTTCAACAGGGAGTGATTGAGGTATTGCATGATCTTCAGGAAGCTGGCCCTCCGTAGGCAGGTTATACTGGCTATATCAGATCAATTGGCGACATATACTCTCGAGGGAGCCCCCCGACACTTTACTAAAATCCAAGACATTGGACACATCGTCCCGACACCATTTCAGGTTCCTCCGCGGACGACCAGCGCAGGTACGGCACTGGTTTTATTTTCTAAATCTTGCAGGACATCCGCAAGGAGATCAGCGCCCCGGCGTGAAAGAGATTCGAGGTTTAATAACCTCATTCGGATGGCATGCTTAAAACTCTAGCTGTGCACAATTTGGCGTCTGGCATCATTTTGATTCCATCGTCGCCATCCCTCCTTGATTTGTTCCTTGTGCGCTAGCTCTCCACACCCTGAGGAATAAATTGGTATCATACCAAACTCACGTATATAATCAGTAAAATAACTTAGTAAATATATCTTGATAAAGTTGAAAGGTGATTCGCGATGGATCAAGTCCAGACATGGCTCGTGCTTTCCTTCGTGATTGTCGTCAAGGATCTGGCACCGTTTAGAGGAAGCCACGGCCTGGCTCATCTGCGTTCTCTGATGTAGTATCTCCCTCTGTTGGTCATCAACCATGACCAATATACCCTTAATTACTTGAAACTCCAAAAAGGTACCTTTCATTCTGCTAAATTGGATCAGCTAATGTTCGATATAAGTTATGGTATCAGACGTGTGACTTGGGTATTGTGCCATCATACCGAAGTCGACCAGCACTCTGCCGCTTCCGACAGCCTGTTTGAAAGGTTTCACTAGTGAACTCTGTGGCTGACGCAGTGCCACCGCGAGAACTCTCAAAATACAGCGCCCCAGATTCCTCATCTCTTTCCCTTTCCACTGCCAAACCTCGCGGTAGGCTATTTTGGGTACCAAAAACCCAGGGTACTGCCGTAATGCCTTCCAAAGGTCGTCAAAAGCCTGCAGTCACCGGTGTTTCTTCTGAAACCCTTGGATCCAGTCCATAATGTGCTTGAATATACCGAGATAAACCCTATGGAGCATATCCGGGGTGTAAAAAGCAGGCGCCGAGACCCAGTAAAGTCCATCAAAAATCTTTTGGCCAATATGGATACCAAGACTGCAGAACTCGACGCGAGTGCAGTCGGACTTTGAGCCTGGGAAAAGGTTTTCATATCCATCTCGTTCGTATCTTGAATAATCTCTAGCGCGATAGTTCCTGATGTTAGTTCCTATTTCCCCGGTAGGCACCTCACGAGTAGAACATGCGTCAGATTTTAATCTGTGCAGTGTCACGTTATCCATATAGCCCGCAACCCACGAAGCCAAGATTGCGAAGTACCTCTGGACCTTCCCCTCAGTACAATCAATAGAGACTCTATCAAGCGCCACGTGTGGCTGGGGCGCAAAAATGAATTCGAATACGTCTGGTAGTGTGTTGGTATTCACTTGTCTCTAGTATTGATCTGCTTTGGTGGACTTTGAGAGTTTGGGTAGGTCAGCCAATAGTGCGAGAAGCAGAACAGCATTGATCCAGAGCTATTGCGCAGGGTTGATGGAAAGTTCTCGTGCATAATATGGACAGGCCACACTTTGGTGTCAGCGGAGAAGTTGCTGGGATCGGGGTGATCGGACATCCCAATAATAGGAACTACACTCGCACCAGGTGGCAGTGTCTTCTATAATTAGTCAGCTAATGTTACCGTAAAGGAGGTCAGTGCGCTGTTGTTGAACATCCCACCACCAGTCCGCTGTGTGCATTTCCGCCCAGATGCTTTCACCATTAGGATCGAATTGGCGCCGCGGCGCGTAGACTAAGTCATCCTGGTATGCGATCTGGCGAAGGAGATATCTGACACAATCCAGGACTTTACAATAAAAGAATGGCAGAGTTCTCTTGCGATCCAAAACTTGTCCTGCCAAGCATTGCAAATACGAACTGTCTGGGTCAAATGACCGCAGGTGGTTCTTGAGCGTATGCATAGAGCTATAGCCGACTAACGCAGAACTACCGAGGTCACTCTACAAGTATTGATTGATTCGTGATTTTGGTACTTTACTTTGAATGAACCAAGACCCCAGTCTGAAACCCTGCGCACAACTGAATGGTACGCACGGATTCTCAAAGAGATTGCTGTTTTCTCGCTCAAATCCGTCGACTTCTCGGATTGCTTGTCCCGCAGGTCAATAATCCTCCTCTCTACTAGGTAACAAAACCCTGGAGTCGTCCGGTATCACAGTATCAGAGGTGTGAGCAGTAACTGGGTCGAGCTCATGTCCAGTGGGATCCGGATCGGATTCCTAATTGGAATCCTGGAGCTCGCTCGTCTCTGGGTGGTGCAATATGCTTCTTGCCAGGTTGTTGATAATATTGCTGGAGGATGGATATCCTATGGTGGACCCGAGAACAATGTCCAGATTTGCCTGCTCTGTTCGCACGTGTTTCTCATATGCCCCTGACCAGATGTACTTTTAGTCGGCAGAATAGACATTTGCCAGGCATGGTGGGAGTCAGCTCACTCTATATCATGAGTCATATGTAGTTTACTGGGTACTTGTACCCCTATTTTTAGTCTGGAGCCCAACGCGTGTGGTTCGCACCCGGGGTCAAGGAGCTCAGACGCTCCGTAAAGGAACTAATCGTCTATGGGCTTTAGCGCAGACATCACCTTGCGTCCGCTATAGTTTCTTTCAAGACCACAGCCGTTCGTGAGCAAATGCGCGTATCATCTGTTTTCCAAGTTGAATCGGATAATGGCAGAGTCCTGTCTTTGAGTGTCAACTTTTACCTATTTCTAGCCAATCTTGAAAACACAGCCTGATTCTTTGAAACTCCCTAGAACCTCTGGGAGTTGAATGTATAAAGTGGATAGAGCCCAATAGAAGAGACTTCATACCAAAAACCATCTCACTTTCACAACATTCACAACTGCCACCATATTCCGCCCATAGTTCCAATAGTCTCATCTAGATACAACAAGAATCAACCAATATGGCCCACCATATCATCCACGTATGATACGTCTACAGGCATAATCCAGGAGGACAGCTGGCTCGGGTGAGGTAGATGTACCAACTTCCCCCAAATTTGCTCCTAGGGGTGATCAGCACCACGCGTGCTAATCCTGGTGGTCAGTCAATTACACACTATAATGGAGCCATGAGCTTATCCGCTAATAATGCAGGCGCGGGGGTGTATAAAAAATGGCGGCGAGTTGTGAAAGATCAGCTGGTAGCAAGGAACTTTGGGCCACTCACTAATTTTGTAATCGGAGAATTCCAGCATATCGTCACAGAAATGAGGCGATTGCGCCTTGGGTGCGATCAGCTCGCCACAGAATCAGCTACGAATAACGTGTCTCCAAGGCAGGAGGCCGATGAGGTAATCGTTCAACTTGTTAAGGCATGTTTGAGTCACTTGACAACCACCATGAACAAGCAGCTTCAGGTTGTGGCTAAGGCCCAGCCTGCACCTGCACTGGGCCAGCCGGGAATCCCCCCTGGGCAGGTGATTGTTCCTCAGCTGCTACTCCCGGTGGGCGCCCCAATTCAATGGGGTCCTGCTACGGCTAATCCGAACTCAGCTCTCATTCACCAAAACACTCTCTCGGCGATTAACCAACCGCAGGCACAAGGCCAAGTCATTCCAGGTGCCGTTCTAGCGGAAGCACAAGTTGTTCCTGGTGTCCTTGGGGTCAACCTCAACTGGAAGCGCAATGACAACTGGTTCCAATGATTCCGGCAAGCGAAGAAGTCCCTACAGGTGTCGTTCTGGGTCAACCTCAACCGCAAGCTAAAGGACAAGTCATTCCTATCGTTTTCGGGCCAGGACTAGTTGGTCCCGGTAACGTTCTGGGTCAACCTTAATCGCAAGTGCAAGGACAAGTTGTTTCTATTGTTTTGGTGCCAAGACAACTCGGTCCAGGTGTCGTTCCAGCTCAACCTCAACCGCAAGGGCAAGGACAAGTCATTCTAATCGTTCCTGGCAGCAGGGGGATGCGCTCCAGGTGTCGTTCCGGGTGAACCTCAACCGCAAGTGCAAGGACAAGTTGTGTGTGACTTCCTGACGGCAGGACAAGTTGGTCCTGGTGTCTTTCCGGGTCAACCTCCACCTCACAGTCCATCTGACTGCCCTGCGCCAGCACCAAACATACCATATCTCCCCAGAAATTGCCCGGCGCCAACAGGGGGGTCCTTTTTCAAGTGATCCGCCTGTTTGGGTATTTCACTTACTGACTAAGGACTTGTAGAGTGGAGCGCTCTACTTGGACGTCCAAGCGTAGTGCGTATTGTTTGAATCCACCAGGCGGCTGATAGCCCGGCGGAATACGCTAATTATGGCCGGCGCAATTGGCACCCTCTCAACAAGATACAGTTTGCTGAGCTGAATTCCTATGACCTCCGTGGACTGTCAGGGATGATTACGACATGCATACCACATGAGACCATTCGGTACATACTTGACGCTACAGGCCAAGTACGGCGGCTTCTACCAGAATAACCCCACACCCCCTCGCATGGATCAATTATGTCTTCTTCAATGACGATAAAGCTGTAAGGGCCTGGCTCCTGTCGAATCTAGTTCTGGAAGACTGGCTTGATATCTTAATATATTGTCATCCTCCGAATAACGTAAGTAGTGTACGCTCACCCACGTTGATGGGGCACAACTGTCTTGTACCAGGAGCTGTGGCCAATTGGGCGAATGAAGCGATAGGACGAGACCAATCGCATGGATGTTGATTTGATCCGGAAGCCAGACGAGCGGATCGCACAGCTAATCCTGGGCTGGCTAATGAAGCAAGTGAACCACAAGAGGGAGATCACTCTCATGCTGTACTTGTAGGATTATCTGGCGCGTCATTAGATGTCTCCGGTGCTGGGGATGGACTCGAGGGGAGCGTCGGGAGGTCGTCATCCGCAGGAGGAGAGAGAAAGGAATGCCCAGCGAAAAATGTTCCGCTTGCCCGCCAATCGTCGAGGCGGTTGAATATACAACACTCGGGGGACCTGGGACGACATCCTGCTCAAGGTGATATGATACCGAATCGCACGGCTCTCTTCGACGACCAAAACTGTGATGACGGTAAGTCGAAGACATTTTGTTTGCCTCCCATGGCGAGGGAAGTTTTGGAAAGTGAGGAGGTATGGAAGCGCAGTGCTTCCTTCCATGACAAGGATTGTCACAAGTGTAAGCCCAACAGATACCGTTCGAGCCTCTTAGAGTTTCATTTGATGCCGCATCTATCATTGGCTAAGTCTACCTGGACCTATAGTATATTAGAGATATTGTTTACCATTAGAGTTCCTAGGGGTTGCGAATATATTCATTATAGCCTGCCTGCCTGCCTGCCTGCCTGACGATCTCCATGTGATCAGTTCACGTTCTTCTGGCTTCACTCCTCTGTCGTCTTGCGCTTGATGAAAGAAAAATTCCAGTAATGTCGATAATGCCTTGGCAGACGCCAAGAGACGTCATGTCCCTTATGTCTCTTGGCATCTATATCCTTATGAGGCTTAAAACCTTATTTCATCACATGCGGTGGAAATCTCTGAGACTCAGAACTGTTAACGATCATTGGATTCCCTATGTTCTATATCTTTATCTATCACAATTGGTGGATCCGCTATGTGGATAGTTTATCTGGCCCACGATACCGGTATCCACTTCAGTGTGCGACGTGGTTGTACTAACACACCCTACTTCTCATTTTCTGCCTGTCTGGTGGACCCCCCCAGGGCAAACCTTCAGGAAATGTACACCCAGCATCGACGCGGTGTATATAAGGATCACTTCTACCTCTCCTTTCCCTTTGGCGTTCCCACTCTCCCGATGTTCCTCTTGGCTGTTTTCCCCACGTCTGGGGCCAGATTCTACCCTACCTACGTCAACCTCCCTCCCGGATCCTCGTGTCTTACTTGACGTATCCTAATTTTTCTCATCTTTTTCATTAAGTTGTATTCGATCTAAACATGGCCGATGTCCCATGACACCTACGAGCTCACGGAAACAGCAGGTGGAGAAGGGAAAGTAAGTAAACTACATATATATATTCGTACGCAATTTTGATGTTTCCATTCGCCTTAGATGCCCGGCTGGGCAGCCCCACAGGACAGACGCTTAGAGCGGAAAACGAAGAAAGACTCTGCTGCGTAGAGTCGCCCGTCGCCCCGCTGAGGAGAGAGCATAAGTAATCACGGAAAGAACAAGATTCGCATTGCAGGATATGGCACTCATTACGAACTTTCTTGTGAACGGACACATGGCCGAGCGCGCGTACTTTGAGCCTGCCGTCGAAGACTCGGGCCCTGGGTAGGTCAAAGAAAACCCTCACCCAGGTATCAGACTGTGTTACGCTAACTATTGAGTACAAATTAGGAAGGTGTATGGCGACATTGCTTACGCCAAATTGTGGTAAGGGGTCTTCGATCCCAGCGTCACATCTGGTGTATACTTCGATTGGGGTGAGCAGCTCAAGGCCTATATGACAGCAGGCAACCTTGACCCTGGCCACTTGACTGACACCCACATGGAAGCAATCACAGTCTTCCCACGCGCCATTCCGCCCATGAAAGTTGACGTCACCCACATTAAATAAAAACACCACCACGATGAGGTCGTGGAACTCGCCTGTCACCCCAGGATGCTGGTTAAAAATTCCGCTAGGAAACTCCACACCTCTAACCAGCGTCGAATCGTGGAGTACCCCGGGGGTAGAAACATCGCGTAATCTGCGAGCAAGTGATCATTCCAATCTATCTCCCGTCAACCTTGCATCAACTTATGTTGACAGAGTCTCAATTGTCAACCCATTGCCCACTGGCAGTAAGAATCCATATCGTCCGCCGAGGGAAGTCCTAGAAGTGGGACAGCCGTTCCTCGACTATCCCTAGTATGCTAGCGACTCGGACCTGGGACTGGCATGCGGTGTGTTGACAACACCGAGCATCAAAAATCTGGTCATGGTGGTTAGTGGGCAGCGTGTGGAGGAGGCAATCGGATGCCAACAATATCTGATTCGGGCGAGTGATGAGGGTCGCATCAGGCTACGTCAAGAGCCCGAAAGACCGCTCACTGTACCACAGCTCATCTTTCTCCATAGCAATAATCGCATTCTAGTGTGGCTCTTTGCAAACCATGGCCAAGATCCCCGCGATCTCTTGGTCGTCGAGTCACGTTGCAAGGATAGAGAGGGTAGAGCCCAGATGCCCGAGCCTACCAAAAGGAGATACCGGTTTCTCAATTGGAACGTTTAGGAAGATCCGGTGCGGGTCATGCAAGCGGAGGAGGATGAGGATGACGAGGAGGCGGAATGGCTGGAGGCAGAGAGCGAGGGGGAACAGGAGGTGCCTCGTCACAGGGGGACGATTGTTTTGGACGACGTAAGTATCGACACCGAACGTTAACATGAAGATTAAAACATGATATTTAATTGACGACATAGGACGAGGAATCAGGTGCCCCAGGCCGCTTGACACACCAGAGGGCTACCCCACGAGAAATAGGGGACACTCCGTGCGATAATCCGTTCGCTCCACTCTCGCGGGAGTCAGCCCCTAGGCCTTCTGCGCAATATACGCAAACGAAAAACTCCAAAACATCTGGAAGGTTCCACGGGAGATGCCCTGGCTCCCAGACTACAGTTCAGATACCGGGCTGGCAGCTGTGCTGCATTGGGGACTCGATGATGCCCATGACACCCCTCCCTCTAGCCAACCCAGATCCCGCGACGAACATCCAGTCTCACCCGCCGTTGCCCTAATTGATGCGCAGGTTCACACAACTCTAGTGGGAGCGACGGAACAAGGAGCTCGCAAAATTGAACTGGCCGCCACGCTGCGTTCAGAACATGATGGTGCCCAGGTCAGCCCTCCAACCAGCCAGCCCGTAAACCACGATGAACGTCCAGCCTCCCCCGCTGTTACTCCGATTGATGCGCAGGTTCACACAGCTTCAGTAAGAGTGACAGTACGAGCAACTCCCACCACTAAACTGCCGCCCACTACGCCCCCAGCCCCGACAGAACCTGTATCCCCCGTGACACCCCCGGCCCCCAAGCCTTCTTCAACGTCCAGTGTGAGTAGTGCCCCAAACAACACCAAATCGCCATCGCCCCAACAGTCCCCTTTAAAAAGACGCGGGGCTTGACGAAAATAATTTGGGATTTCCTAGTTTCTCGGCTAATATTTTTTCTTTTTCTTTTTTCCCCAGATCGTATTTGGCTTTTCGTGAGAATTCTCAGTTTGTGGTTCGTTAGCTGGTATGTGATAGTAAACATATCATTGGCCCCCCTTGCGTCAACTTCTCATATCCTGTACTTCTAGTCCTTAAACCCCCTTGCGTTAAGCTACGAAACTGTTTTTTCCTTGATGAAGGACGCCGCGCATGCTCTCCTTAACTGGGCTAGTGTCGGCGGACTAAACTAGTCAAAGACATGAGCGCATGCTGTGAATATAGCATTCTAGACCTTGAGTGGTGTTTCTATCGACATTGCAAGATGCGGTTCAATAATCCCAATCTGCTTTTGGCGTGGCGAATGTCTTGATAGAATTAGTGTCGCTAACAGAGATTCATTGTGGCTAGAGTCTGCTTAGCGTTGTACATTAGTGACGCCAATTGTGTCGAACCTTTTCAAGCAGAGTCGGGACGAAGAAGATACCTGAAGATGTGGGGAGCATGGCGTGAATAGAGAATTCGAGACGTTGAGTGGTGTTGATCGGACATTAGGACATGAGGTTCGATATTCCTAATCTGCTTTAGGCGTGGCGAGTGTCTGGCTAGAATTAGTGTCGCTAACCGATACTCGTTTTGGCTAGATTTTCCTTAGCCTCATAGATTAGCGACGCCCATCTTGGCGAACCTATTCAAGTAGAGTCAGGCCGATCATGATACCTGATGACGCCCCGATCATGATCATGAAGCTGAATAAGCAGAAAACCACTTTTTACCGGCAAATATTTTCTTTCAATACCGAGTAATAGTGTGTGATTCCCCCAACCCCCCTCCTAAGTCCTGGTGTATAAGACCTAACGCGTCTATTGAACATAACCACAGATTCCGCATCTTCGCGACACGAAAGATCCATTCCATTGTTCTACGTCCTAATTCCTATTTTGTCTAAGGTTGATCAACAGTTTCAGCATTCCACTATATCTAGACAACCGGAACTCCAGTCACGCCGCCAGAAAACACCCTGGGTAGGAAATCGGAAGAGACTCAGCCACCAAGTGGAACCCGATGGCACCCGATCATTGAGATCGAGGTCGGGAACGCAACCAAACCAATCCGGCAACTCAGAGAGCACACAGCCGAACGAGCAGCCATCGGATGTGCGCCCTAGACCACCAAATACAACCGGAGGACTCGAAGGACCACCAAAGCGCCCTGGAAGCACGACCATACAGAGCACGACGAATACCGATATCGGGGCGGAACCTGACGCACAAGTACCAACGGAAACAGTTCGTCTAAGCCATGATAGCAGTCATGAGTACGAAGACTCTCGCAGATTAGTTCAGGCTGAATTTGACATTGAGCCAGACGCGGAAGACGATCATATTCCTGATGCTACTTGAGCAGGGGTGGGTCACCCGTGACGAACAGCGGACAAACAAACAAACAATCGGGTATTGACGATACGAGTTTCGACCACCTCCGGATCACATTAGACAGCAGTCGTGAGGCTGACGCCAGCAGCTCAAGGCCATATAATGCCCGGATGACTGGATACTCCGCCAGTGCTCCCGTCATCCAGGGTAGCCCGATATTCATCCCCAGTACCCAATCACAGTACCACTATGTCGGGAGTTAGAAGTTTGAGTCCAGCCCGGGAATCGAGTAGGCCACTCTCTGAGGATATCTGTCTGGGTACCCAGTCACAACGAAATACACTGAGAGAAGTAGAGGCGGCTGGAGTAACGCCGGCCAAAGCGCTCATTCTCTGGTACACCCTGTTTGTTGACCCACTCCCAGGGCGAATTACTTTGATGTCTGAGGTCCACAGTGCTCGTCCTAAGGCACTGGAGTATATTGCTGCTGCAGGAAATATGGAAGCGTCGGAGGAAAACCTCAAGATAGTAAGTGAACACAGATACCCACGGATGACACCCCCCTGAAGCCGGGTATAGTACTAATTCTGCAAGATAGGCAATAGCCACTCTGGCGTAAGATCCCAGTGTGTTTTCCACATTAAAGATGAGATCAGAAAATTAGACAATCTCCCGGAAGATCCCACCACGATTGCGAGCAGGGTGGACGACCTACTGGAAAAGGATAGATTTATGTGCTCCCCAAACCGGTAGGTGGTTGGCGCGCCCTAGTTGGACAACTTTCTCCCAATAACTAACAGGTATTAGACTCCGCCCAGAAATTGACATTTCGATTCGGGGCCCCTGAGATTCCCGAGACCATATGGGGTAGGTACTTCAGAGGCAAGAAAATGCCTGTGAGTATCCAACGCGATTTTGTTGGGCGTATCAATGGCACGATAATTTGCTTAACGTGTGCAATCCTCCGTCATACCCTACAGGCATGGCGAACAGGGGTATATAAGGAATCAACCGACTTCAAGCCTGAGGTGGTAGGTGGTCAGCCAGAACCGGAACCCACCTGGTATTCCCCAAGACCCTAACATGATCTGAACCACCAAAGACCTTCTCTCCCGGCAAACTCAGACGTGGGCCGATTGCCCAGTCTGGGTACAGGCCATAATTCTGGACAAGATTCGTGGGACCATTTGGGCAATGATGGAGAAGGAGCACGGCATGCGACAAACCCAGTGAAGTGTATACCGACAATTGACCAGCCGTAGCCCATGAGCTGCGGAGTCAGGCATCCAGCCAGACTATGCGACAACCAGCCCACCAAAGCCAAACTCCCGGCGATTTGATTGTGCTAGCCGCCAAGCTGCCGAGACAAGCACCAAGTAGGGCTACGCAACGGCCCGTCTACCGAATTCACAGTCTGAGCAGCAGGCGTATTGGGACCCCAGGGGGGCACAAGGATAGTCAAAACGATTCGCAGGACACTGATTTGTCTCTTGGTTTCCACCAGGCTTCAGCTGCCTGGGTTCTCGATTTCTCGCTTCTTCTCCGCCAAGGGCAGTTGGTTAACAGGAGGTGACCAGGGAACTCTCGTTGGACAGCACTCTGAGTCCTACTCCAGGGCGACGCCTCTCGCTCAGCCTTGACGAAATAGAGCTAGGACAACAGAGGAGGAGTGATCCTGAGCGGGGGGATGTGGAACAGGGGCGCAATGGGAGCGATGTTGAGGTTAATTCAGAAATGATATGTCAAATATATATCGTATGTTTCGAGTAGCTTAATTAATTAATACTATTTGTTTGACGACAATGTGTTGATAGAAAAATATTAAGGAAAATCTGGGCGTTTGGAGTACTAGTAATAGAATCAATGAAAGGGAGACGCCACAGGGGCGTCTGGGTGAACTCAGAATAAATGTCCCGGGGTGATGTTGGAAATAAGAGGATAGAGCGTGCGCAAGATCGTGATTGTTTCAGGCAGAGTTGAGATAGTTCCACACGCATCTCGGAGGCATCATGAGGGCATCTAGATATTCCCTAGGAGCGTACAGAGCGAAGAGCCCAAGTCAAGCTACGATTAGGAGACACAGCACATAGAGAGGGTGAAATCAGGATAATGGTGTTCCGGCCGGGAGTGTCTGGAGGTAGAAGCCAAAGTAGGGAGATACCAGGGCGGGAGAGCTCAGGATCATGGGATCCTGATGTGAGGCGTCAGAACGAGCGAAGCCAAGGCGGGGAAGACAAAAATGTGACATTAGGACAGAAGATGCCAGGGTCAGTGGTGACCAGGATGGAGCTGCAGATCATCAGTTGTTGCTCTGGTGCAGCAACCTAGAATCAGAGGTTTTCAGGAGGTAAGAGCAGAGGATCAGGGGCAGTCAGGACGCAGAGAAGGTAGGGTCTGTGTCAGGATAGCGTCAGGGCACGGTACGTCAGGTGTCGCAAAATCAGGACGCAACGGCATATCAACTTTGCGTCCTGCTTCGCGATTGACGTCATGTTCGCTGTGTGCGCCAGAAGAATGTGGCTCTCCTGGCCCACAGTATTATTTTTGCTGATGTACTAAGGTATGGCATTCCTAGAAATATGTTCTAGTTGTCCAAAGAATATAGTAGAGCATGGGTAACATTACCACTTTTATCACCTGCTTGGATGACAAGTTAGGATTTGTAGTTTATGGTGGAGTGTGATCCTTGGACAGCCATTTTTGGACTGAGAGGGGTATCAAGGTGTTTGGTAGGGATTTGGAAGGTAGATACAAACTTTCCTGAAATGAGGTTATCTCCCATGGTTCCTGTTTCGAACAGGGCTTTTGGGTTGTGTCCATTGACAGTAATGGAGTCTTTGAGGCTTTGTTTTTGTTTCCAGATAGTCCTACATAGTTGGAGGTGTTGGTGACTTCCATGGTATAGTTGGTTTTTTCAGGGTAAGGTAGGAACGGCGAGGGTTTCCTCCTCTTTCAGTTCCTCCGCTTCTTTAATTTACTCGCCAGTGGTACCCTTGATCACCTTTTTAGGTTCTCGGCTTTTGGTAACAATTGCTGGAGAAGTGGCCGATCTTTCCACAATTGTAGCATCCTCCTCGGCTCATGGGTCTTTCTTTCACATCTGGTGGTACCTTATTGTACTCGGAGGTATTATTGGAGAATCGTTGGTGGTCTCCTTGGATGTTGTTTCTGGTCTCTTTTGTTCTGGCCTGGGTGACTGCATTCGATACTGTATTGGTGTGTTGATTCCTGGTATCATAGAGTCCTGTGGAGTGAGCGAAAGCGACTCTTGTCTCAGCAACTTCACCTAACTCATCCATGCATGTGTGGGAAGGAATATGGGGTTTGAAATCTCGCTTGAGTTTGATGTCCATGGCTTCTAGAAGTCTTGGGTTTGCTGAGTAGTCTGAGCTCGTTCCTGCGGGTAAGCTGTCTCTGAGCGTTTCAAGAGTGATAACCATGTCTGATATCTGCGCTGTTTGCCCATTGATAGTTTGTTTTACTGCAAGCCATTGTTCATGGATTGTATCAGTAGATGTAGAACGTAGAAAATATCCTTTGCCTTTGTCCATGAGTCCATTAACAGTATTGGTTCCTTGGCTATTGTCATATAGAGTGGATTTTTCCAGGCCCTTTTCCCTCCAATAGGCTCGATAGCACTGCAAAGCTGCAGAGCTTGTATTATGTATTCCAATGCTGGATATGTATCAATGAACTGTGATGAACCACGAGTTGATTCTTAATGGATCCAGCTCATTTCCTTCTCCAGTATAATAGAATAGTGCTGGCCATTTGGGGCGGCTAGTGCCATCGGGTAGGACTAACATAGTGGCTTGTTCTAGACTTGGTGCTGGATGGGGATCATGACTCGGTGGTGGCACTAGGTCTGGGCTCGGGTGTTTCGAAGGAAGGTGAGTTGGGGATGCTGCTGGTGCTGGTCCTGATTTATTAGGGCTGTCTGAGTCCGAATCTTGGGCTTAGTCTGGCTTGGGTGCTCCTTCCTGATGCAGTTGTTCTTGGTCAGGTGTTTCTTCGATGTCTTCGTGTTCTAGGCTTTCGCTTGCTTTTCAGTCTTGGGAAGTTTGTGGATTATGACCTAGGTGCTCGTCTTCACTAGTTGATTCGTATTCTGACAAGTCTTCAGCTTGGTCTTGGGCTAGAGCTGGCGCAGCTTCTGGTCCTGGGGCTCCCGTCTGTGCTGGAGCGGGAGGTTTGGGCTTGGATGTGGATCGTGATGGCACTGGAGGAGCTTTGGCGCTGGGTCATTGTTTGTCTCATGGAAGGGAAATGATTGCAATGTCTGGTGAGCAGGTCTCGCCAGGAATCGGCTCTAGGTCTTTCAAGGAACAAGGAGGGCTACCAGTACTGGGGGGTCATGAGTGCCGGAGGGAGATCAGTCCTCTACCGAAGATCCAACGTTGCACGTAAGTCTTGTTCAAAAAATGTAACGTGCACCAGAGGATCCCGAGATTCCCACAGGGAGATGGGGTCATATTATAAGGACAGGGCAGAGAAGCGTCAATGGAAATCTCGCCAAGAGATATAACAAAGGTTAGAGACAGCATCAGTCAAAACAGACGTGGCGTCAGACACACCGCTGTTCCGTCAGGATACCCTGTTGAGCAACTTTGCACCCTTAATGTTATGTGAACCTCGAGCTGGGTTGCTGCCTTCGCTTCTGCCAGGTGCGTCATGAGGTAGAGTTGCTATGCAGCAGTAACAGAATCTACTACTATCGCTATTATTCCTTAACATGACGTTGGATATTGCCTATTAGGATTTCCTAGTAACCAATTATTCCCAACCTTCTACTTTCCCTATTGTTATAGTTGCCTATTAAGTAGTACTTGCCTTAGTTGGCTTATTACTACCTTTTGTTCCATGTACCCAAATGGGAAACCCTATGCTCCCTACTATGTATTACTAGTTTAGTACATTAGTAGCGATCCCTTACTTGTTTGATTCCATTACGTGTTTTGTTAGTGCTATCCTGTCGCATCAATACCCTTGTTTTAGGACTTAGTTGTTTTCACTTCTACCTTAGTCTAGCTTAGCATTCTTGTTTAGACAGGATATTGGTTATGATTCATTTGTATTTAAAAAGCTCGAGATCCCTTAAGGACTCAGACTCTCAAGTCTCACCGGAACCCGCAATTTAAATATACTAAGTTGAATGGTCACTTTACTAGTTCTTGATCTTTGTTAGATCTCTTTGCGAGATTTCCATCGAAGCTTCTCCTCCCGGTTGGTTCAGTATAGCCGGATCTCGCTCAGGGAATCTCGCGATACTCAGGACCCAGGTACTTTTTTTGACCAAGACTTAAGTACAACCTTTGATCTTCGGCGGAGGACTGATGGCCCGTCGTCTTCCTTCACCCTGCAGCAACGGTACCCCTCCTTGTTCATTGAAAGGCCTAGAGCAAACTCCTGGCAGACCGGCTCACCACAGATTGCAACCATTCTACTTCCAAGAGACAAACAAGGACCCTTCGCCAAAGCGCCTACAGTGCCATCAGGATCCTCATCCAAGCCCAACCCTGTCGCTCCAGCAACGAAGACAGCCCCACCACCAGAACCAGGGCCACCTCGAGTCCAAGATCAAGACAAAGACTCCTAGAATAAGAATCAAGTAGCAAAGACGAACCCCCAGGACAGAATCAACCAAATGCCCAAGACTTAGAACAAAGTGAAACCCCAGAACACCAAGACTTCGAAGAAATACCTGACCAAGAACAACGGCTCCAGGAAGGAGCACCCAAGCCCGACCCAGACCCAGATTCAGACTCATAGACCCCTGATCGGCCAGGACCGGTCCCACCAGCATTCCCAAATCCACCGGCTTCAAGAAATCCAAGTCCAGACCAGGCGCCACCGCCGCCTGCTGATCCCTCTCCACCACCAAGCCCACAACAAGCCGCTATGTCTGTCCCACCAGATGGCACTAGCCGCCCTAAATGGCCAGCACCATTCTGCTATACTGGAGAACTTGAAGGAAAAGCCTGAGATCAATTAGGAATCAACTCATGATTCAACACCGTCCATTGATACATATCCAGCTTTGGAATGCAAGATACTGACCCTGAAGCATTGCACTACTATGGAGCATACTGCAGAGCAAACGCCCTTCAAGAATACAGTCAATATAATAATAGCCAAGGAGCCAAAACCGTTAACAGACTCAAACGCAAATTTGAAGGATGTTTCCTACCTTCTATATCCACTAATACAATCTATGAACAATGGCTTGCAGTAAAACCAACCACCAATGGGCAGACAGCGCAAAAAACAAACACAGTTATCACTCTTGAAACCCTCCGAGACAGCTTACCCCCAGGAACGAACTGAGACTACTCAGCAAAACAAAGACTTCTAGACGCCATGGACATCACACTCAAGTGAGATGTCAAACCCCATATTACCCCAGATACATCCTTTGATGAGTTAGTAGAAATTGCTCACAAAAGAGATGCTGTCGCTCCCGCCAGAGGACTCTAAGGTACCAGGAATCAACACACCAATACAGCATCGAATGCAGTCACCCAGCCCAGACACAAATACACGAGAAACAACACCCAAGGACACCACCAACCATCCTCCAACAATACCTCCCAGTACAATAAAGTACCACCACATAAGAAGGACGCAAAAGAGCAGGAGCATAATAGTATTGTGGAAAGATATGACACCTCTCCAGCGATTGTTACCAAAAGTCAAGAACCGAAAATCATCATCAAGGGTACAATCAGCGCGGAAATGCCAGAAGAGGAGGAACTGAGAGAAGAGGAAAACCTCGCCGTTCCTACCATACCCAGGAAAAACCAACCATACCATCGAAGTTACCAACACATCCAAGCATGTAGGGCCATCTCGAAAAACGAAAACAAAGCCCACAAAGCCTACATTACAGTTAATGGTCACATGGCAAAAGTCCTGTTCGACACAGGCACCATGGGATATAACCTCATTTAAAGAAAATTGGTGTCAACCTTGCAAATCCCTACCAAAGACCTTAATTTCCCTACCAGTCTAAAGATGGCTGTCGAAGGATCTTGCTCCACCATAAACTACAAATCGCAACCAGTCATCCAACTACGAGATGAAACCGTTGATATTACCGACGCTCTAGTATGTTCTTTAGACAACTATGACCTATTCCTAGGAATGCCATACCTCACCACCCATACTAATTCTATAAAGGATTGTGGAAACTCCATCATTTTATTCCCTAAAAAAGGAATTAGCCTCACTTGCAGGAAAGGAAACAACGTTCAGTTCTCCGCTATGTCAACCTCTGATACTCCTGACTTCATCGGGGACTTTCCAGATTTTCCCCTAGCCAATAAAATCATTGAACTACCTCCCTTGAGCCAGATTTACCACCACCTTAATCTCATCAAAGGGAAAAGAGCACCAAGTCCGAAAATGTTGAGAGTTCCTGACAAGATCGTCTCTGCATACAGCCAAATTATGTAGGACCGGCAAGCGAAAAATATCATCGACCCTTGCGAAGCCAATAACCCTGTCAATATGTTCCCTAAGGTCAAACCCAGTGGCGCAATTGCACTCCAAGCAGACTGTTACAATCCTCGGTTCTCCGGGTGATACTTGCAGCAGCTAACCCCCAGTCCGCTAAAGCTCACTTCTCTTAGCCCAATAGCTGGTGCCATAGGGAAGTCTATTGACTCCTCTCTGGCAACTTCGATTGCACGGCTCATATAAGATAGTCGGGAATTGTTTCCCGAATGCGTGATAGATAAAAGATCTTTGTATTGAAAGTATAGTGAGTGAAAGAACATAGATGGATGCGTGCAGAACCCAAATGCCATGCCCTAAGGGTGCACTTATATAGGGGTTCTTCCATCAACCATAACCCTGTGTGACTCATACAGTCGCGTCACGCGACTCATGACTTGTAGTGAGATATAGTGTGAAATCCATCAGCTGACTCGTATCAGTCAGTTGCGCCATATCTCGCAACCAATCAAAACCCATACAACAAGTCATGTCCCCTAACGGGGTCACATGCGTGAAACCCATGACTTATAACTACAAGTCATGTGGGAAATACATAAATCACATGACCACAAACATGAGTCATGTCAAATCTCAACCAATAACAATCAACCAATAGCACGCTATTGCGTTGTCATGTGAAACCCTAGGAGTCAACTGATCTCATGGGGTGAAAGATAACTAACCGATGGCTAATAACTATTAGTCATGTGAGAGTCTGCCTTGTTTAGCCACCGTTTATGACACAGACTTAGTACCCAGAAATGGTATCACAATGAAGAATGATAGCACTATTCCCAATGTGTCCACGATTCTCAGAACTGTATCCAGAGCAAAATACTGATCCACTATCAATCTATTAAACTAGTACTTCAAAAGTCGAGTAGCTCCTGAAGATGAAACACTCAACACCATTAAAACGCCCTTCGGAACCTTTGCATACAAGATAATGCTGGGAGGAGATACCAATGCTCCCTCCACCGCTATGCAAGTTATGGAATACGTCCGGGATGGACTCATAGGAACAACAGTTTTGGCATACCTAGAGCATATTACAATCTCCTCAGACTCTTTTGAAAACCATGTTCGCGATATCCGCCAGGTCTGTCAGCGATTACAGGACTATCATATTACAGCCTCACCGGCAAACTGCAGTTTCCTCACCATTAGCCTACCCCGGTTGGGACATGTCATCGACGACCAAGGAATCAATGCAGATCCTGAGAAAACACGAGGAACCCAGGCTTGGCACACCCCCAAATCGAAAAATGAATTACAAACTTCTATGGGGGTTGTAATATATCATGCACAATTCCTATCACATCTCGCTACTGCTAGCGCCCCAATATCAGATCTGCTTTCTTAAAATGAATTTGAATGCAGACCCCAGCATGAGGAAGGGTTTCAACAAATCAAATACCTAGCCAAAAACATTCCCACAGTCCGCCCAATTGACAATCAATCAGGCCACCCAATATACTTCTTCACCGATTCTTCGAAAGTTGGAGCAGGTGCATGGATAGGCCAAGGCCCCTTCACCTGGAAAGGCTCACCCTGCTGCATTCCATAGCCGAAAACTTTGAACAAGTCAGCTACACTACCCTCTACATGAACTCAAACTTCTCCCTAAAGTGGATGCAGTCCTGTCATTTCACCCGATGCTCTATGGGACCAGGTTCACTGTGGTAACTGAGAACCAAGCGCTCACATTGTTCCTGTCATGGACAAATCTCCCTTACCGCCAGACAATATAGAGAATGTTCCTCCACAGTTACGATTTAGACATCATACATCGACCAGGAAAGGCCAATGTCATGGCAGACGCCCTCTCAAGGATCTATGAAGAACGAGAAGCAAGCGCTGACATGATCCTAGTTGACCCCAGAGAGAAGCAAGCCATTAAAGGACACTATTCCGCCATGCCAAGCAGCGTCAAACACAACCTCCCTCTCGCTCACACTCTAGATCCAATTAAAGAACCGCCTTTTTGTCCCGAACACCTCTTGACCCCTTTTCTATACCCCAACATCTATCAATGTGGAACGTTGAAGATGTCCCCATCCCGACCTAGCTCATGGAGAAGGAAAACGATCACCGCCCAGGTCCTTTTGAACAACGACTTTCGAAGATGGAAAGCACCCTTGAATAAGATATCGACGCCATGCAGAGCAACAAAGCTAGCACCCAATGCCAACCTCATGACCCTACCGGAACCACCATTCCCATTCAGGCAGCTCAGACACACCTTGCTGCACTTGCATCAAGAATTCACATTCATTCCAACCAGATTGAATGATCTTTACCTCTTAACATAATCACCAACAGCTTTGGTACAATTCATGACTCCAGTACCAAACTGGAATCGATTGCCCTCACCAGCTTAGGATACGCAACTACCCCATCTGTTACCCCTTCCAATCCTCCCAGAACTGAGTTGGGAGCATTGCCTATGTATACAGGACATAGAGCCAACCACTGGGCACAGTGTGTATGGGACGAATGTGAATCCCATATAGAAGGAAAAGACCACCACTACTACCCCTCATGACCTCGCCATGTCCCTTCCCCTAGCCCCCTGTATTCCACCTGATGCTTTATTACTCCCCACCACCCAAAGGGAAGATATGAGGATCAATGGGCTATCCCTCGCGCCTTCACCGATGATAATGGATATCCAGTCTTCCATACTATAATCAACAAGGATGCTGGATCCACCTCAAACCATGACGCTCAGGAAGAAGACTTACCAGTCACTGATGCCCCTGTCGATTATGAAGATCCTTTCCATGACCAACCTTCTAGACCCCTGGATATTCGCGCCTTCCTGCTCTTCCAACACGTCAAAGGCAAGTGGTATAACAGGCTTCGAAAGGCCATAGCCTCGGATCCTCTGTTTGACATCGTCAGCAAGAACAGCAACCGCCCCAGCTGGATCCTGATTGAGGGGCTTCTTCTTAAAAGAGGGGAGGATGACAGTCGAGAGTGTCTATATCTTCCCTATGAAGCAGCCTATGAAGAAACCAACATCAGGAGCGAAATCATTCGCATTACCCATGAACAAATGCCCCACATGGGAGTGCATAAACGCTTCAAATACGCCTCGAAACATTTCTATTGAATGTCTATGAGAAGTGATTTCAAAGAGTATATTCCCAGATATCACCTTTGCCAAATGAACAAACAATCTACTACCCTCCCTGACGGAGTTGTGACCCCTCTCCCTGTCCCCAGAGAACCATTCTCTTCGATTGCAATGGACTTTGCAGGATCCTTCTCTAGCGACAACAAGTAGGAATTAATTCTACTTGTGTGAGATGGAGTCACTGGGTTCACCTACCTTATCCCAGTCTCCAAGAACATCACCGGAGTCGAAACTGCTAACCTCCTCATTCAATGAATCTTCTCTGTCCCTGGTTTCCCTACTTCTGTCCTCTCAGATAGAGACCCCAAGTTCACCTCCCGCTTCTGGATGCAATTCATGGCTAATATCAAATTTGATCGGAACATGGCTCCCGCTTATCATCACCAGACCAATGGGGAAACAGGGCCCAGAATCAGAACAATACGACAATGGCTCCGCAATTTCGGTAATCCCAAAGGCACCAAGTGGACTCGCCACCTTCCCCATGTTCAACAGGTATCAATGCTGCTCCTGGCGATTGATCTGAACTCTCACCATTTGAAATTACCTTTGGACGAATTATCAACTTCTCCCTAGTGTCAAAGTCCTCCATACCGCCGTCCCCTCTGCTGATGACATAGCTTCTCAAATGATGAAACACCAGCAGCTGGCCAGAACCGCCCTCCCGTAAGGACGAGCTGGCCAGACAACTACTAGCCAGAAAAGAGGCAAAGAAGGACCACCTATTACCCCAGGCAAAGCTGAAGTTACCTTTTGATCCGAACCCTATGTCCACACGATTAGACGAAACCACAAACTAGTTGGACCCTGCTTAGCACCCTTTTCGGTCTCCGAAGGACCTGATAGACACCATAACTACAAACTCAACCTCCCTTCCATCCTGCAAGGCATCCACCCCTAGATTCATCGCAGCCACCTTCGAATCTACCTCAGCCCAGACCTCAAGGCTTTCTCAGGCCTCCCTGAACCCAGCTCCAGAGAACTAGTCACCATCGATGCCTCACGATAAGAAGAATGAGAAGTTGAAAAGCCCTCCAAAGATCGAATTTAGCGAAAGAAACCCCGTGACTCATCCATTGGAAAGGATATAACGAAATAGAAGCTACTTGGGAACCTCTCGATGTACTTGAAGGACCGAGTACTGCCCTTGGAACTTACTTGTTTGACACCTATAACGAAACCATTCCGTTCCACCTATCGTGGACTCATAACGAATGTTGGTCTGCTTGAACAGTCCAGACACCTAAATACATCACCCTATCCCCAGAGCTTGATCCTTACAGATTCCGGACACCTATCCCGGACTTGGACTACTCTGCGACCGAAACCGGTTACACCCTTCCTTTCATTGATCAGTTTGAGAAGGAAACTTAACTCGAACCTTGCACCTTTTATTTTCTATGATATTATGGGGAATGTAATGGAATCTACTATTATCGCTATTATTCCTTAAAATGACGTTGGATATTGCCTATTAGGATTTCCTAGTCACGAATCATTCCCAACCTTGTACTTTCCCTATTGTTATAGTTTCCAATCCGGTAGTACTTTCCTTAGTTCGCTTATTACTACCTTGCATTCCATCTACACAATTGGGAAACCCTAGGCTTCCTATTATGCATTACTGGTTTCGTACATTACTAGCGATCTCTTGCTTCTTTGATTCCATTACTTGTTTTGTTAGTTGTATCCTCTCGGATCTATATCTAGGTTTTAGGACTTATTTGATTTCGCTTCCACCTTAGAGCAGCTTAGCATTCTCGTTTGGACAAGATATTGGTTATGATTTATTTGTATTTAAAGAGCGCGAGATCCCTTAAGGACTCAGACTCTCTACCCTCACAGAAGCCCTCACTTTAAATATACTAAGCTGAACCGTCACTTTACTAGTTCTTAATCTTTGTTATATCTGATTTAGAGATTTCCATCGACCTTTCTCCTCCCTGTTTTTTCGATATCACCAGATCTCCCTCTGGGAACCTCGCAATACTCAGGAGCAGGTTACAGTAGCCTTACCCCAGTCACTAGTACCTGCACAATCTGACTCCCCATGGTTCCTGACACAGCTTACAACACTATGGCATCTCCAGATGCACCCCCAATTAACTCCACATTCAGGGTAGGTCTTGAGTATTACCCCTATCTCTGTCCAGCCATCTCGCATACCTAGAAAGGGGGTATCCTTGGAACCAATGATGGGGTCAATATTGGCGCCAAATGAGAAAACAACTGTACCGTTAATCATAAGATGGCCCTAATCAGAGCGGCCAGCCAATGAGCGACAGGGAGTTCTGTTTTCAGCACATGATCTTGAAGAAAGTGAAAATGCCAGCTCATTCCAGTGTGAAAGTGAGTGATAGCTATGACAGTTTCGACTACTAGGCGTTGTTGTGATTTCTCACTACTTAGTCTTTGACGCAACGCCACTGCCCACTTCCACTCAGCTCTCAAAATCCTCACCCCCAATGGCTACCCTGACGACTGTACCACAACCACACTACCAATCCTGATTCTAATACATGCCTCATTCTGGGCTCAACGCCAGCTACACACGGGTATAGGATTCATCCTTGCGTGACAGTTATTGATGGGGTTATAGGGCAGGCGATCTCAGGATTCGATGGGTGATTCTTCTAACAGTACTGGACATATTCCAGTTCTATTGTGTGAACGTTGGTGGGTTCTGCATCAGCTACACAACGGTATAAGGCCCATGCATACGCGGGCAATACTCATGGAGTAGCTAACCCTTCTCGTGGTCTTGGGGGGATTTTACTCGATGGCTGATTACACCATAACTACTTGAGGGATTCCGATTCTGTCTCCCGAGATTGTCGGGCTCTCCACCAGCTACACGCCGGTAGGAGGTACGTTCCTGTGGCATCAAAACTCTGGATTTGACGGTCTTCTATGGAGGGAGTCTTATGGAGTATCCTGGCAGAACTTGTCTCCCTAGCGGATTCCTCCACGACAACTGAACGGATTCCGAATCTCTTTGCAGAAGGTTGTTGGGATCGACGCCATCTACACAACGGTATAAGGTACATCCCTGTGGCATCAAATCCCAGGATTTCCCAGTCTGTTGTGGAGGGGGTCTTAGCTACCATGCTGGCGGAACTTTACCTGATTGCAGATTCCTCCACAACTGCGGGCCGGTTTTGGATTCAGTTTGCGGGAGGTTGTTGGGCTTGACGCCAGCTACACAGCGGTAAAAGGTACATCCCTGTGGCATCAAAACCCAGGATTTCACGGGCTTCTGTGGAGGGGGTCTCACTTAGCATCCTGGCGGAACATTACTTGATGGCTGATCTCTCCACGACCGGTTAACACATTCCAATTCTCTTCAGGGGGGGTTAGTGGACCCAACCCCAGTTACGCAACCGGGTGAGTTACACCCCTGTTGCATCGATACTCAGGATTTCGCTGTCTTCTGTGGAGAGGGTCTGCAGTAGTATACTGCCGAAATTTGGCTTGATGGATGATTGCTCCACAACCGCGAAACAGATTCTAATCCTGTGTGAGGGAGGTTGTTGGGCACGATGCCAGCTACGCACCAGTATAAAGTACGTCCCTCTCCGATCAAAACCCATGAAGTCACTGTCTTTTAGAGAGATACTAAGCTGGCGGAATTCCACCTGATTCCAGATCACTCCACAACCACTTGACGGATTCCAGGTCTGTTAGCACGGGGTTTTTGGGCTCGACGCCAGCTATCCAACGGTACATGGTATGTCCCTCTGGCATTAAAATTCATCATTTCACTGTCTTCTATACAGGGGGTCTTACATTCAATGCTAGTGGAAGTTTACTCGATTGCAGATTCCTCCACAATCGCTGGACAGAGTTCAATTCTATTTGCCGTAGGCTGTTGGGCATCACGCCAGCAACACACTAGTATAAGGCCCATTGCTACGCGGTTAATAACCCCGAAGTTACCACTTTGACAATGAGGCATCCCGAGAGGGGCCATGGGGAAGCCATGAGTCAGGTGCCGCCTGTATTTACTAGAATTAGAAATTCAATAGAAGACTTTCTCAATGGACTATATGAGGGTACAATATATTGTGACCCTGGTCAAAAAGCAAAGGAAGGACCCGTGACCTGTTTCCAGAGTGAATCCTGAAGATTACTTTGCGTATCAGGATGTGCCCGGCAAAAATGCTGGTGACCGACTGATGCCCAACTGATATGGCGTTGCGCCAGGTGACGCCCTGAAGATATGATGTTGCGCAAGTTGCACCCAGAGCTGGGTTGCGGCCTTGGCTTGCCCCAGGTGCATGAGGAGGTACACTTGCCATACTGCTTTACCGGGGATCCTACTTGCTATACAACCTTATACCCCATGCTTCCTCCCACAGCTCCCAACACCATGGTCTCTCCAGATGCACCACTCATTGACTCCACATTCAGGGTATCTGTTTAATATTACCCCTATCTCTTTCCCGCCATCACTCATACCTGGAAAGGGGTATCCTTGGCCAAAATGATTGGGTCGGTATGGGCGCCAAGTGAGAAAGCCACCAGACTCATAAGCTTAATATAGCGCGAATGACAGAGGCCTGCCAGTTAGCGACGGAGCGTTCTACTATGCGAACTTGATCTTTCACAGAGCGAAAATGCCAGCTCACTTCAATGTCAAAGCGGGTGATAGCTATGACCTTGTCTACTACCAGGAGTTGTTGTAGTTTCTCGGCAGTTAGCCGTTGACGTGACGCGACGGCTCTTTTTCCCCTAACCGCTCAACAACCTGACCCCCACAACTACCCTGAAACCGCATCACAACCACGCTACGGATCCTGATTCTGACACCTGCATCATTCTGGGCACAACACAAGCTACCCACTGGTGTAGGATTAATCACAACCTGACAGTTATTGATGAGATCTTGGGGCTGGCGATCCCAAGGTTTCATGGCTGATTCCCCTGGAACCACTGGACTGATTCCAGTTTCGTTTCTTGAAGCTAGTTGGGCTCTGCATCAGCTACACAATGGTATAAGGCTCATCCCTATGCAGTCAATACGCATGGCGTTGCTGACCCTTCTTTACGCCCAGGCAGAACCCTGCCTGATGGCTGATTACTCCCGAACCGCCTAACGGACTCAAATGCTCTTTCCCGGAGGTTATTGGGCTCAGTGCCAGCGACACACTGGTATAAGGTACGTCCCTGTGCGATCAACACCCAGGAGTTCGCTCTCTTCTCTGGAGGGGGTCTTAGCGAGCATGCTGGCAGGACTTTACTCGATGGCTGATTGCTCCACAATCACTTAACGGATGTCAATTCTGTTTCCGGGAGGTTGTTGGACTCGAAGCCAGCTACGCAAAGGTATAAAGTACTTCACTGTGGCATCAACGCCCATGAGGTTACTGACATTTATAGAGGTACAGTTACAAGCTTCTTCTCTTCGGGTGATACTTGCAGCAGGTAACCAATAGTCTCCAGACGATCTGTTCTCCTTAGCCTGATAGCTCGTGCGATAGTGAAGTCCGTTGACTCCTATATAGCAACCTCAGTCGCTAGCCTTATATAAGACCGTTGTTACTTGATTCCTGAAACCGTTGCTAGATAAAGGTCTTTGTATTCAAAGTATAGTGTATGAAAGAACTGGGCGGCTGTTTGGCCCACCACAGATTCTAATTTGAGATCGGGTCTTTGCGTTTTGAAATCAGATCTTGGTAACCTAAATCAAGCTGGTTTGAGATCACGATTTAAAAATTAGGACATGATAAATACCCAATCATTTTGACCTAATCTGAATGACCAATACTGATTAAGATATTATCTTGGCAGATAATATTAGAATTAATCTTATGTTATGCCAAACCATAATATATTATTTCACCTGTGAAATCCCTATAGCATATCCTTTTTCAGCTACAAAATATATGATTAGATAAAGCCCTGAATCAGATCACGTTCAAGCAGTAGCATGCCAAACACCACCCAATTTCAAATCATGATTTGATGTCAAATCACGTTTTCAAATCAGAATCATGGCAGGCCAAACACCCCCTTTGATCGTTGCGTGAAGTACCCAAATCCAATACCTTTTTTTTATTTTTATTTTTTTTATTTCACGTGCTTTGTATTAATCAACTACTGGGAACAAAGACTACGTGCAGCGCTAGCTATGGTAAAGCAAAAACCCCATCCCCTATGTTTTATCCACCTCGGCAGCAGGGAAAAAGCGATCAACCCAAGTCTCTCTAGTACGAGACCAACCGCACACCAGCCACGAAAAATAAGAGATCCCCCTCCAACCAAGCGGTCAAAAAAGAAAAATACAAGTAAATACATAGGAAGGAATCAACCGGAAAACTCTTGCCATAGACAGCAACAAAATAAATAATTGTTATAACAACTAATGAAACCCAAAGTTACCGACAATGAAAGAAGAACAATGGGCGAGGGGGGGATACTATAAACCGTTGCGGTGTTGTATACATAACTCAAGAACCCAAGGCGTTGACATCCGGCACCGAGGCAGTACCATACGACGACTAAGCACAACCGTGTGATGTAACCGTGGAGAAATCGCCAGGGCGGCGTAAGGTAAAGGGGCAGTAGGGTGCCAGCCGAGTGAGTGTAGTCCCAGCCGTCTGTAACCTGGGCGAGAGGGTGTTGCCGACCGTGCAAGCGCTAAGCGAGGCAGCGAAACGCGAGCGGAGAAATGAGGCAGTAGAGCCAAATGACCTCTAGAAACCAGGACGCCAGGGCCCATGACATGATAAGGGAAGTAAGGGGGGAGGGGGGGGGTGCAGCTCACTGAGAGTGCGGGGGTGGTGGATGTTGACGATGAATTCTGATGGTGTTGAGATTTCACTCGCCGGGTGTGTAGAGGAGATGGTTCGTGAGTCCAATCCCACGCCCCGAGGGTGCCCTTGTATAGGGGTTGTTCTCTCGACCCTAACCCTGCTTGACTCATACTCCCGCGTTATGCGACTCATGACTTATAAGAAGTCATAGTGGGCAATTCATCCGCTAACTCATACGAGTTACGGGCGCCATTTCTTGCCACCAATGAAATCTTATGAAACCCTTCATGTGCCCTAAAGGAGTCCCCTGTGTGAAAACCATGACTCATAACACTTAGTCATGTGTGAGATCCATAATCCCCATGACCATAATTGTGAGTCATGTTAGTAAACAACCAATAACAATATACCAATAACACACTATTGCCGCGTCATGTGCAAACCTATTAGTCAACTGATCTCATCGCGTAAAAGCTAACACACTGCTGACTCATAATGATTAGTCATGAGAAATCTGCCCCGCTTGATCACCGTTTGTGATAACTAGTTTCAACTGCAGTATGTGATATACATTCTCCCCTCACCCATGTTCCTCAATCTCCATTAACCCCACTACCTGGAAGCCCATCCTCCTCGCCACCACTCCCAGCACCCGCCAGAGTCCTATATCAAAATCCTCTAGATCGCAATGTACATCAGCATCACTATCACAACTCCGCTCTCACAGATCCCCTGTTCAAAAGCCAACTCGATCCCAAACCAATGCTCTCTTGCCTCAGGCATAATTTTATTTCAATTACCAAGGATCTTGATCTTACATTCTCTGCCTCGCTTACCCTATAGTTGCTTTTTTTTCTTTTTTCTCTTCTCTTTTTTTCTTTGTGGATTTTACCTTCTTTTTTATAAGTTGTTTATTTGATCTCATGTTATTCTCTTTTTTGGAAAGATTTTGTTGTCCATACAAATTGGTTTTCATGTTTTCTATCTACTGATTTTTGTATTTTTGGTTTCGTGGCGATTGGTCGTTATAGGCCTCCGTATCCCCAGTCTCCGGAGAATGTCATGCACCCTATATTTATCATAGACATCATGAGGGAGTGAGCAAAAAATAATAATTGTTCCCTGGGGGAAGGAAAAATAAAATTGAAAAACGATAGGTGCTGGTTTAAATTTACATTATGGGAATGGCAGAGCATAATAATATTATAAGGTATATGCAGTCGGAACCAAGATACCAAGGAAAAGCAACAAAATTCAAACTAAAGAACAAGAAAACAAAGTAAGGTGGGAAAAAGGCACCTCCAGGTAGGTGGTGCAAGAAGAGAAAAATTACATGAATATAAAAATCAACGATATGCAACTAGAAAAAGTAGTGTTCGTTATGGGGTTTCAGGGGCCCCGCACTCGATGGGGCCCTGGCCGCATTCCCCGCCACGCTCACCGGCCCGTGGAGGCGCTTTTTTTTTACACTCCCCCTTGCCCCCGCCCCCGTCAAAAATGGGAGGCGAGAAATGGGGCACCTGCCGCGGGCAGGGCTGGCATGACCGAGGAAACATTCCCCCCCGCCCCACGGACTGGCGGGACCTGGCGAGTGAAAACCTGCCCGGCCCCGTAACGAACACTAAGAAAAATAAAGTGAAAGACTCTGAGAATAAGAGCCTGTTTCAATAGAACAGTGCCGTTCCGCGCTCCCAAAGAATAAGTTCCCTATATTTGCTTTTCTGTATAATGTCGCACTTTCCTTCCCTTTCCCCCCCATTTCTCCTCTCCTAATAACAGCCACTGCTTCGTTAGAGCCTTGTGACCGTTTTATAGACCAGATATCTCACCCGCTTCGCCTTAGATAATTCGTCACACTTTCTTTTTTCCTTTGTTTTTTTTGCTTTTGGTGAGTTTTGCTTATCCCAAAACCTAAAATCAATGTCTGGGTTCGGTGGCGGTTTGGGTCCTTATAGACCGCCGTAGGGGGAAATCGTTGCCATCAAGTATGTATACTAACTATCTAGCATGGTGAAATATTATTCAATCTGACATGCAGCATGGATGCCCAACGAAATGCCTGCGGAGCAGCCATAGGAGAAGCCAGCACAAATCAGATTTCTTCTTGGGCCAAGCCGGTATCTCCAAATTAAATATTAGGAGAGAACAATAAGGACTATATACCAAATGCCCATGTCTCGCCAGCCACCACAGATACATAGCAAATTTTGTTTCACAATGGGCAATCAAAGGAAAGCGGATCATAGAGAATCTAACACTAACATCTCACTATATCGGATCTCGATAGTCCGGATACCTCGCTACGCTGTACGCATTTATATGAATTCCAAATTGCTCTGCACTAAAGACTGTCCTGTGTCCCGGATAGTAGTGTTCGTTACGGGGCGGGGTGGGGCGCCGTTGTCCTGTACGAAATTCATGAAATCTTACCATCCTGGATAACGGGGGGTGAGTGTACTGTAGAATCTTACAAGAGTCGGAGTGGAGATAGTGCCTTGCTTAGGTTAGAGGCAGCAAAACTAGATTCACAAGTATCAAATTTTTGTTAGTATAAGGTTTCTCCTCTCAAATGTTTATTTCAGCCCTCTATCTTATTACTTTCAAGCCGGGTGGACTCCTTTATATGTTCCTTCATTTCGTTTGTTCCTGTGTACCTTTCTTTGAATGTCTTTGTTCCCTATTGTGAACTCTCGGTGGTACTGGCAGGAACGAATAACTTTTCTATATAGTGGAGCTGTATCTTTCTTATTATTCTAGTAGCACTTGGCACAATCAATGATCTTTACTGCTGGTTATTATTACTTCACACTTGAAACAATCGCGCATTGCTACAATTTTTTCGGTGTACTAAGCGAGTGATATTCCATGACTATGGAATCTTGGATAAAGACTGGATCGGACCACCCGAGTTAGTTAGGCCCAGTCATCGACATCAACCAGAACTGACCAGCCTGATCCTGCCTCTAAGGCTTGACTGGTCGGACTATTCAGAACTCTGCTGGCCATAGATAAACGGGGGCATCAGAGCTGCTATGGCGCTAGGCAGGGATCTTATTCTCGTAAGTAATGTTCTATATACTTCTTTGCTTTGCTTTGGAAAAGCAAATACTCTTCTGTTGGTTAGGAGATGGCTCTAGGATTTATTAAGTTTTATTAGATTCTCGCTTTTTCAGATATATTTTTAGTTGGCTGAAGAAACGAAGCGAGGAGCAATGCTGATTCCCATTATTAGATCATATAAATCACTTCATTTGATTCCCGCTAGAACCCCGCGCACGCCTCAGAACACGACCAAATCTTACCCCATACAGTCATGTGGGAAGGTTGGGCTGTGCTTGTGTATTATGGAGTTTATCCAGTTTAGATGGTAGAATCGCAGAATAGGAGTTAATTTTGGCAGTTCAAAGAGCCCTTATTATATTAACCTTCTTTGATGAATGAGACTGAAAAGTGCGGACTGCCTCCCAAACCCACACTAAAGCTCAGACCTCGAGAGCAGTGACAAACAAGAACGACCTTCCTTGAGCTATGCTTGTAGTATAATCTTATCTTAGTTAACCACTAGCTTTCACGGCGAATTTCGCCTTTTAGAAACACTTGGGCCGCGTATTGTTTCCTCTATCCTGTCCGGATAGCCCTCATATCAATACGTTAGGGAGAAGAGAGGGAAAAAAGTGTTGTAGGAGAAACAAGATAAAAAATAAATATGTAAAAAGAATTTAGAATAGGGAAATAACATAAGTTAATGCGAGGGAAACCACAAGCCATACCAACAGAGTCTGGGGCTGAAGCACTCTTCGGTCGTAGACATCTAGTTCGTCAGGGTCGACATCGTCAGCCAGTTCGATTAGCAACTTCACCACCCCGGCGTGCCCATTCTGAGCAGCATAGGCGAGTGGTGCTTGGCCGCAGTTATCTGGCCCGTATGGGTCGACCACGTCCCGTTCGAGGAGTATTTTCACTACTTCTTCGTGCCCTTTGCTGGCAGCATAATGAAGTGGTGTCACGCCACAGTTATCTGGCTTGTCAGGGTCGACCGCGTCCCGTTCCAGGAGCATTTTCGCCACGTTCGCATGCCCCCCACTAGCGGCGCAATGAAGTGGGGTGTGGCCGTCGTTATCTGGCTTATCAGGGTTGGCCACGTCTCGTTCGAGAAGCATTTTCATCACATCCGCGTTCCCACCGAGAGCAGCACAATGGAGTGATGTTCGGCCGTGGTTATCTGCCTCTTCGGGATTGACCTCGCCTAGTTCGAGAAGCATTTTCACAATATCTGCGTGTCTATTGAAAGCGGCACAATTGAGTGGTGTTCGGCCGCTTTTATCGGGTTTATCGGGATTGACCCCGTCCCGTCCAAGAAGCATTTTTACAACATCCGCGTGTCCATTGAGAGCGGCACAATTAAGTGGTGTTTGGCCGTCGTTATCTGACTTGCTGGGATTGACCTCGTCCCGCTCGAGAAGTATTTTTACTGTATCTGCGTGCCCATTGGTAGCAGCATAATGAAGTGGTGTTAGGCCGCGGTTATCTGACTTGTGGGGGTCGACCTCATCCTGTTCAAGGAGCATTTTGACTACTTCCGCATCCCCATTACAGGCGGCACAATGGAGTGGTGTTTGGCCGTCATCATTTGGCTTGTCGGGATTGACCTCGTCCTGTTTGAGTAGTATCTCCACCACCCCCGCTTGCCCCGCGAGAGCGGCACACCAGAGTAGTGTTCGACCGTCGCTAGCTAGCCTGGCGGGGTTTACATTGTCCTGTGCGAGCAGCATGTTCACCACCCCCATGTGCCCACTCCTAGCAGCAAAGAAGAGTGGTGTTTGGCCAGTGTTATCTGGCCTGTCAGTGTTAACCTCGTCCCGTTCGAGCAGTACTCCAACCACCCCCGCGTGCCCATTCAAGGCGGCAAAACCGAGTGGCGTTTGGTCGTTATTATCTGGTTTGTCGGGGTGGACCTCGTGCCGTCCGAGCAGCATTTTCACAATTTCACCGTGCCCATTCAAAGCGGCAGAGCCGAGTGGTGTTATGCCGTCGTTACTCGGCTTGTCCGGATCTAATTCGCCTCGTTCGAGCAGTATCTCTACTACCCTTGTGTGCCCCTTGAAAGCGGCAAAAATGAGTGGTGTTAAGCTGTTGTTTTCTGACTTGTCGGGGTTTACCTCGCCCCGTTCGAGTAGCATCTCCACCGCCCCGGCATGCCCATTGATGGCGGCACAACAGAGTGGAGTTCGACCGCCACTGTCTGGCTTGTCGTGGTTGACCTCGCCCCGTTGGAGTAACATTTCCATCACTCCCTCATGCCCATTCCAAGCTGCATTCCAGAGTGGTGTTTGGCCGTCCTCCCCCGGTTTATCGGGACTGACATTGTCCTGTTTAAGTAGTATTTCAACAACTCTCTTGTGCCCATTGCGAGAAGCCCACACAAGAGGTGTGTTATCCACACAGTCTCTTTGGTTGATTTCACAATCTTCCAGCTCTATCAAATCTATCACTATCTCTACAATCCCGAAGAAAGATGCACAATGTAAGCTACTGAAGAGGTAGGGCTTATCGAAATCAATAGCTCGCGAGCGTCTTTTCTGTCCTTCTAAGAGGATTTTAGTCGATATGTGCTTATTGTAGTCGACAAATAGCTTCAAGGCAAGAATTTTCGCGCAATCTGAAAGGTCCCTTCTAGCATGTACTCCCCAGTATAGGGCAGAATATTCAAGAAAAGGTGTGCCCTGGAGATCGGGTGAGGAACTCGTCGAAAGACCTCTGACCTGTTCCGAATTAAGATAACTTAAGCAGGTTTCAGCCATCACCGCGTGAGCCGTACCAAGGAGTTCGTGGTGGGCGCGGAGGTATTCTTGAAGGGTGATGTGGATTAATCGGACCGTGGAAGCTTCCTTGTCTACGACGACAAGTCCTTGACAACAGGCTAGCACTGCTCCTGTTGAGGGAACATTGTCGACATGGAGATTCGGCGACGCTATTTCAACTGCTAGGGCGTGACACAATTCAATAACCTTCAAGGGCCGTTCCGAGTGAGAGATCCACATCAAGGCGGCAATGCCAAGCCTCGCTCTGCCTTCGCCCTGCCTCTTTATCCGACACAGGGTCTCACCATAAGCACCCTCCAACCAGTGTTCGCAACGGTCTGGGGGCCCTGGCGGCCCCACGGGGAAACTGCCAAGAAGACTGGACCGGACCGGACGACAATTTTCACTCCGTCCCGTCCTGGGACATTTTAGGACTGCAGGTTTGAGC
>Ga0307507_10001413_pt1 | contig 53820 bp, 18 predicted proteins | sample 7_EM_MG_FD_207223 | JGI IMG/M metagenome (GOLD analysis project Ga0307507, IMG submission 207223) | Populus trichocarpa ectomycorrhiza microbial communities from riparian zone in the Pacific Northwest, United States - 7_EM | ecosystem: Host-associated > Plants > Roots > Unclassified | place... | reverse complement strand
GTCTGGGCGTTTATTTGGGCCAAGGCCATCAGGGTGCACGGTTCGTACCTAATATTTGTATGGAGGCTTGGCAAATATTCAATATTCAATATCTTTTCAATATTGAATTACTATTCAATATCAATATTAATACGGCCTCATACTGATATTGAATACTGATAAAAGCACTGACTGAGGACCAGCTGGTATATGTAGACGAGAGCGCCGCAAATGAAAGGACCTTATTAAGGAAGTATGGCTTTGCACTAAGAGGCCTACTAGCAATTGACGTACAGCTACTTAGGCGTAGCACCCGCTGGAGCATACTACCAGCGCTTACTATCGCGGGCTACCTTAATGGGACGCTTATTGTTTAAGGCTCAGTTACTAGCGATATATTCCTACAATGGCTTAGGGAGGTAGTTCTTCCTTAGTGCACACCTTTTCCAGGGCCCTGATTAGTTATAGTAATGGATAACTGTTGTAAGTATTACGTCGCGGTAAGCATAGATTTAGTCTCCATAGAGCTTTACCTAATTATATTTACTTATGGCGTTCTTGAAGCTTATAATGAGTTTAATGTCCTTCTTTTATACCTCCCCCCTTACTCACCTGATTATAATCTAATTGAGCCATCTTTCTACTTACTAAAGCAGTGGCAACGCCGCCATGCCTCTATATTACCTATATATGGAGAGGATCGGTATACAGAGAAGTTTGAAGCCTTCTTATTTGCATTAGTAAGGGAGTTTGGCTATGGAGTTGATTGGCGGGCACTCTTTTAATGGGTAGGTGTTCGTGTAAATAATAAAGTATAATTAAGGTCTATAGGTATTATATACCGTAATTAAATATATTAGAATTTGTACTATATAGGAAATATCTAGCTATAAAGCTACACCTTAAAATATATTGTAATTAACTAGAATTTAGCTAATACTGTGGGTAGAAGCTACTACTATGCAGGTACCTAGTATTCTATATTAGCTTCCTCCTAAATTAAGTACCTTATTAGGGCCCTTACCAAGATTAAGTATTAAGCGTCTTCTTAAACTTATTAATATGCGCATATATTAAAGCTTGAGTCCCCTTTTTCTCTACTATACTAATTAAGGTGTCCTTGTAGTTGTCTCTATTCCTCTTTACATATAGTGCCTGCCAGGTATATACCTCTTCCGCAAAGCCTTCCCTTACTGCATTAAAAAGCTTAATATACCTAGGGTACCGTATTGAGAGCCAATCCATATATTAATTAATAAGAGGCGGGAGATCTGGATCCTTAGTAATTGGGCTGCTTTTATGAGGAGCAGTAGATTGTGGTATAGGAAATTAAGGCTGCTGATTTAGCTGTAGGGCCGGCGGAGCCTGCGGTGGTTGATAGTAGTATGTATAAGGTGGTGGCGGAAAGGGGGGGTGGTTCCACTGAGGTTGATACTGCGGCTGCGGCTGTGGCGGTAGTAGCTGCTCCTGCTGCCCCTGCTGCTCCTGCTGCTCCACCTCCTTCCTCCCCCCCTTCTTTTTCCCGTTCTTCGCATTACCTAATGCGCGGACCATTATGGCGTTTAGAACCTCAGCAGGAACTTTATCAGCACTAGCGGTACTAGCTACTGCCATATTACACTATTCTTGAAGCTCTAATTAATTAAGCTCCTAGTGGCCGCCTGCCTAATTAATGTACCTCTTTGATACGTTCCTGCACCTAGGCTTGCGGCAGGCTGTAGTTTGGGCAATAAGCATATACGTTGTCTGCTTAGTAACCTCTCCTTCCTTTATAAGCCGTGCCTCTATGCGGGCCTCTGCATCTGTCGTCTTTTTGGGCGTAGTAGCAGGTGGCAATTTAGGCGCAGGAGCAATTGTCAGCGCAGGCTCTGCAGCCTGCGCCAAGGCTTGATTTGGTTCCTTAATTGGTCCTGTAGCCAATTGGGAGTATACTGATTAAACCGTTATAGTAGTACTACGCCTTCCTAAGCCCTCCTACCGATATATGATTATATCTAGGGCTTCCTGCCAGTCGCCATGCGTTGTTATATGAGGCCGTTCGGATGTTGTCTTGACTACTTAAAGACCTAGGCCATCTGTAGCCTTAATTAAGATCGTCCTTTCAATAAAATGCGTATTAAAGCCTTGCGATCTAGCGTACTTCTCCGCTCCTTCCTGCTTATTAATCGCAATTAAGCTAAATAGCAAGTTATTTGACTTCTTTACTGAGCTTGATATAAGCAGCTTCTTGTTATTAAATAGAATAACAATATTCATCAAAAAGGTAGCAATAGCTGGCGCTGGTAAGGAATCAAGCTCCTTCCTATAATGCTTGCTGGCCTTGGTAGGAGTCTTTTTAACCTCCCTTATACTGTTGTTGGAGGCCTTAATATTAGATATAGGAGGCTTTAGGGGCCTACTTTTCCTAGCGGCTGATTTTGATGCATTTGACGGCCTTTTTAACGGCCTTTTTGACGTCGATTTATGCGTGTTCTGATTTCCTATTTGGGAAGCTGCCTTTAGCGTCTTTTTGATTGATCTGCCAGAGCTCCTCGGTGGACCGCCCCCTCTATATACCACTTTGGGTCTGCTCCTTTTTGGATTAGAAAGTTCTTCTACCTCTTCCTTATCTTCCTCATCGTCCTTAGCCTCGGTAGGAAGCTCCTGATTGTCTTCCTTATTAAAACCAAGCAGCGTATGAATATTACGCATAGTGTCAAACGAGGGTAATTTGGGGCTTGATTGGAGCTGTATACTAAGCGCGTCTTCCTTACCTGAGTTGTAATCCATAGAATTAGAGCTTGTAACTCTAATTGGTAGCTGTGCAGTAGAGCCTTCGGCAATAAGGGTGGTATTAGGAAGCTATTTGGTGGTAATATGAGGGGTAATATTAGGTGGGCTGCTGGGGGGGATCTGATTGGCCAAAGGCTGTACCACCTTCTGCACTGGCACTTTGCCCTTATTCTGATGCTTAGATATTTGAGTTTTAAGCTTATTTAAGCCCTGCGATGTTTTACCAGAGCGTAGTATAGGCATGGTGGCTTATTGTAGGTGGTAAGCTTCAAATTGGTTGAACTTGACTTTTTTTTTTGTGGGCGCCAAGCCCCGGATTTGTCTGAACACTTTTGCAAGCGAGAATATCTGGAAGCGAGTTGCAGTCGATAAGAAAACCACAATATTATTGCCGCTATAGATACAGATCTGTAAATAGCCCGCTTCTTCCTCTAGGGCCCTATAGGCACTAGTAAAATATTTCTCTATCGCTGCCTCTGCCACTACTACCACTTACGTAGTAAGATTGTTCTTTGCGTAGCTTCTTCTAGCATTACGGCCCTTTTACTGCCCGGCAGCCATACTTGTTAAAATGAGGTTATTGGGGCTAAAACTCTGTGCATTGCTTATTTCTATATAGGTGGTTGAAGAGATTTCAAGGAACTTCGACCAGCGGTCGAAGTTCTCTAATTAGTCAGATTCCTGCCAAGAGGTTCTCCCAAGTCTCATCACGTGATATCATTGCGGGCTTGTTTTCCAACACCCTCCCTCAAGCTCAGTCAACGATACCGCTATATACACTGTATATAGGGGTGTAGGATTGCTTGATAAGGGTTGCTGAAGCTCCTCTAAGGTAGAATAAGTGTTTAATAAGGAGTTACGCTCTCCCTAACGTCTAGAGACAGCGCCTGCTCAGTAAAACGTCTCTTAAAATTTTGGCAGCACCTCCCCATAGGTATTCTACATTGCCCATAGAGCTCTAGAGGCCCTATAGCCTCACCCTATATCTCTCCTAAAGTATGTCCATCCTTCCTACCAGTATAAGCCCTCTCTAATGTCGTGGCCGTTAGATTTGGGTGGTAGGTTAGTAGATTAAGGTTAAGTTCTATCGCTCGTTTTAAGGCCTCAAGGCGTCGTTTAGCGTACTCTTTGAGGATCTACTAATCGTGTACTGATTTCCTATTAAGGCCTAGTGTAGTTAATCGAGTCTCTGCACCATCCAAAGGTGTTTAAGGAAGGCGTAGAACTGAGGACCTACAAGAGGCTTAGGGGTCGTTCGGTTGCGATCTGGAGGCCTCAGATTCAGTTCAGAACAGAGTTGATCTGGAGCTCCAATCTGATTCTAAGGCGACTGTTCGGTTGAATTCCAGTTCAACTTGACTTCAGCTACAGATTTTTGATGTTCCTCTGACCGCCCAAAAAACGCGCTAAAACCAGGCGCACTTTACCATATATACAATCTGAACTGAGGTCTTGGCGTCAGTTCAAATAAGGAGCTCGAAGCTCCTCAGTTGAACTCCAGATCAATCTGAAGGCTTCAGATTGCACACGTCCGTGCAACCCGTAGAGCCACAGACGCGTGTCAAATCGGGAAGGAACGCGTTCTTTCTGCCGGACTTTCAGTTCAGATTCAAAAGCGTCAGATTGCAACCGAACGACCCCTTAGTAAGGCCGTCAGCCGCCATGTTAATTAAAGCAACGTATACGAGGTTAATCCTGTTACTGTTTATCTCATCTCTCACGTAGTGAAACTGGATGTTAATATGCTTCGTTCAATTATATTAAACTGGATTTTCAGCCAACGCTTTTGTAGCTTGGTTATCGGTTTTAATTAAAATCCTAGCGAACTGCTTGCTCTAGTCTAGTACACCTAGTTTAGTAAGTAAAAGTTAAAGCCACGTAGCCTCTTTTACTGCAGCCGTTAGAGCTGTGTACTCTGATTAACATATTGATAGTGAAACGGTAGCTTATAGCTTTAATTTCCATAAGATTAGTCCTCTGTTTAATATAAATATAAAGCCCGATATAGAGCGTCTCGTGGTTTTGTCTTATCCCTAGTCGGGGTTACTAAAGCTAATTAGTATAAGGTCTAGGTTCTTATTGCCTCTATAGGTAATTCCTCTATCGAGCGAGCCAGCCAGGTATTAAAGGATAAGTCTTATGGCCGTCATATAGGTAGAGGTAGGGTTATGGGCGAAACGGCTTACTATTAACACTGCAAAGGCGATATCTGGCCTTGTTTCTATTATAGGAAATATAACTAAACTAACTATACTCTGGTATCTTCTAACGTTGTCCTCGCTAGTAGTTTCTTAATTGGCTACAAGCTCAATTGAGTGCTTTATAGGTATTAGTAAGGTGTTAGCCTTTTGTAATCCAAAACGTTTAAGAGCTTTAATAAGGTAGGCTCGCCATAAGAGTATAATCTTCTTCTTTGTTCAATCTCTCGTGACTGTTATACTTAAGTAAAAGCTTATTGGCCTAAGATCTATTATTTGGAAGGCTGCTTTAAGCTCTGCTTTCGCCTAATTAACTATTGCTATATCCTTATGGATAATCTTAGTATCGTCAATATAGGCAGAAATGATTAAACCTTTCTATCCTTTGCTAGTGGCGAATATACTATAATCCGCGTATAGATGGTAAAGTCCAAGTTTTTCTAGTAGAAACTTTAAGAGCGTCTTATACTAGATTTAAGGTGACTGTTTTAGTCTATAAAGGGCCTTTTTAAGGCGGCAGACTTTACCAGCTTCTTTATAGCCTTTTAGCATAATAACGTAGAGTTCTTAATTAATTGGTCCATAGAGAAAGGCGGTTTTAACATCCATCTGTTTAATTTTAAGGTCATAGTAGGCAGCAATCGCGAATAGAGCCCTAAAAGCCATAGGTTTTACTACTGCAGTAAAGGTCTAGTTATAGTCAACACCGTACTGCTGTAAATATCCCTTAATAACCTATCTAGCCTTATAGTGGAGGACCTCGCCATTCTTTCCCTTTTTAACTTTAAACACCTATTTACCAGCGAGAGGCTTATAAAGAGGCTTAAGGGAGGTAAGGTTAATAAGTTCCTATATCTGGTTCTTAATTAGAGACCCTACCTCCTCTATTATTACTTTTATCCATTCTTCGCTGTTTGGGCCGTTGATTGCTTGGTTATACGTATAAGGCTCATCTTCGTCGATTAAGGTAGTAGATATGTACGTTTTAAGATTAGGTGAGCTAGTATATTAAATATAGCCGGCTAGTAGAGCCATAGAATTAACCGCGTTATAATTATTTGAGTAAGGGTTTTAAGGTATAGATTAAGGAGGAAAGGTAAATAGAAGGGCTATTAGTTTATTACCTATTTTGTCGTCCTAGTTGCTTAGTAGCTTATTAATATTGTTAGCCTATTAGTTAAGGCCTTGGTCTGTACCTGTAAGGCTTATAAGGAAGGCAGTAGGGTTGCTTAGTAGGTTAACTCTTGACGTCTAGCGGCCTGATTAAGTAGTGGTCATAGTAAGGTTTTTGGGCAGAGGCTTAAGCCTATAGGGCAAGCTATCGCGACCTTCCTTCTAATTAATTCTTTGTTGTCTTTTTCTTAATAGAGGCTTCGGCTAAAAAGTAGTAGTATCTTCCCTCCCTTGCTTATTAGACGAGTTGACGGATTCTTCTGTAAATATAGTAGTAGTTTTTAAGCTAATATCGCCTTTGTAAATTTTAATGTCTTTAAGACGCTTAATCTTCTGTTTATTTAATAGCTAAACGCGATAGATTATCTTGCCATTATAGCCAATTAGAACACCCTTCTTTACTTATAAAGCGAACCTGGCTGATTTCACGCGATCTTCTTTGGCTATAAAAGAGTAGACGGTAGATCCTAGAGCCCTTAGATAGTATACTAAGGGAGGTTTGCCCTTAAGCTTTTTATAAGGTAATATGCCATTAAGAAGAGCTCTTATAAGGCGTCTATTTTTAATGTATATAGCTGCAAGGAGTACGTCAGGCCATAGAAAGTCTGGTATATTGCCGGCGAGAATCATTAAGCGGGTAATCTTGGTGGAGGTTTACTGTAAGCGCTTTGCTACTCCGTTCTCTTCCTAAGCGTGTGAGGCGGCAGGTTTAAATTCTATACCTAGATCGTCCATCCAGGTGGTTGCTTTCTTGCTACGGAGCTCTACTCTGTAGTTAGTACGAATTCTAGTAATTTTAAGGTCGAATTTAGTATAAATCCAATTGTAGTACCTCTGTAAAGTACCGAGCCACTCATCGTTTATATGGACGGTATAGACTATAGTAAACCTTATATAGTCGTTGGTAAAAGATATATAGTATCTTTCGCCTTTAAAGCCAATGGGGGTAATAGGTCCCACTAGATCCGTGTGGACAAATTAAAACAGCCGTATAGCTTATTCCTGGGGCGTTCTATTATACCTCTTTTTAGCTTTAGATTAAGCGTAGGGCTCATAGTATTTATTACCAATATTATTAAACTTAATACCAAGTTTACTTAAGTAGCGTTTAAGGTTACTATAGTTAAGGTAGCCAAATTGGTAATGCTAAACAGGTAGGCTTTTGTTATTTTTAATTGTTTAGAGGATTAATTCTGACAAGTAGTTATACTGCTAAATTGGGTAGAGTTGTTAAACTTTAGGTGCATATCCTATTACCTTGTTGTTATATTTAAGTTCGTAAGTCTTGTTATTAAAGAAGACGCCTATTTCCTTAAGTCGGCTTCCAGATAGTAGGTTTGCTGGTGAATATAGTACGTAAAGAACATTATATAGAGTAAGCGTACTTCCGTAACCTTTATTAGGGAGTGCGGTTTGTATAGAGATAGATCCTTTACCTACTAATTAAGCTCTATAGGGACCAACTGTATCTAATAAAGTGTCATTATTGACGTAGTTAAAGAGAAGTTCACGATTCTTACAGCAGTAGACAGTAGTAGCAGTATTGTAGATAAAGTTGTACCTGCTTAGTTAGGCTTGTACTACCGCTACTATAAGCTCGCGTCATGGATTTGCTTTATTTTTAACTTAATTAGAGTGTTTATTAAGCTAAATAGGTGGCCTAGTCCTCTACTTCTTCCTTGCATAGATTCTATCACTAATTCTCTATAGTGCGTTTTCTGGGTTTCTCTCCTAGCAGTCTTCTTCGGAATGTGTAGTTCTGTTATATTTTACGCAGTTAGGGTGCTTGCACGTTCCTACTAGTGCAGTCTTTCTCTTTATGGACGTTCCGTCGTTTAAATGTGCTACTAGTGTAGTAGAAGCTTCTTAATTAAGCTTACTATTAAAAACAATAAGTTCCTTACCTAAGGCTTATGGGTTGGTATTTTTCTGCGTCTAATTTGTTTATTAAGTTGTTTTAAACTAAGTGTAGTTAGTGGAGCTAACTCCGTGCAGAAGGGCCGCTTGGGCAAGGATTTCGTAGTTAATAGGTTAGTCCATTTCAATAAGGTAATTAAGGTTTGATATAATATAGGAGACAAACTCCTCTACATTCTTAAAATCTTAAACGTGTTTAGTAAAGAAGGTAGCCATAATATTGGTAACAGCTGCCAGATTAAGATCCTTAAAGTATTTTTTTAGAGCCTTCTATTTCTTAAGCGCCTGTCTAGTATTTAATATAAACGGCTTATAGATATCGCCAACGTTCTGGTTAATGAAACCGGCTGCGTAGGCTAGCTGTTCCTTATATTTCTCCCGTTCCTTTACTAAGTCAGCTGGCTTAATTTTTAGCTGTTTAGCAGTGAAGCCTAAGTCCACCCATTTCTCTCTAATTAACTCGATTGTAGGAAGAAGCTATGGTGGGTTATTAAGAACCCACTTAATGTTTTTAGATTGGAGGTGGTTTTGTATATTAATACTAAATATTGGCCAGTCTTTCCGTCTAACGAGCTTTCAGATAGAGGCTTAGGCGGTACATTTATCGCTTATATTAACGAGGCTTATAGGTAGTTTATAGTAGGCAGTCTGTAAGCCTTGTTATAATAACGTTGTTAGATTTGTTTCCTTTATAAGGAGTATATATACAGTATAAGTTTTAACTTAATATGTTCCTTAGCCGGTATAAGCAGTTCTAATAAGCTTCTTCTGATCCGCTACTAATACGGCTATTATAAGGCTTTATTCTCGAAACTCTATCGTTCTGTAATAACAATAGTAAGGTTGTTTACCAAATGCGAGGTATCCTCCTAAGCCTCTAGTGTCGCCGTTTGTTATAGGCTGTGTTAGGCTCGTCCTTAGTAGGATCCTCTTGTCACATTCGGCGTAGAGTCCGTCGTTGGCAGCTACATAGCCGCTCATTGTAGGTTTTTGGCGTTATAAGTTGGTTAAACGTTCAACGACCTTTTAACGCCCGTACGGTGATATTGCGATAGCAATTATCGTAAATAATAAAGCAATTAGGTTTAGCTCGTTAGGCGCAAACCCAGGCTCATAACCTGTTAAAATAAGGTTATTAGGGCTAAAACTCTATGCATTGCTTATTTCTATATAGGTGGTTGAAGAGATTTCAAGGAACTTCGACCGGCGGTTGAAGTTCTCTAATTGGTCAGATTCCTGCCAAGAGGTTCTCCCAAGTCTCATCACGTGATATCGTTGCGGGCTTGTTTTCCAACAATACTACCCACTCCCGTTTTTAGATACCTCTTAATCTACACAAAGAGTTTACTTACAATATCTCCAAAAGCTCAAATCTGGCCGAGCTTCTACGCTGTACTTCTCTGCTTATCTAGGATGAGGTGCCAATGCAGCACCGCTACTGCTATGAAGCTATACACCGTATGCTTACAGACGTCCGTTCTAACAACTCTACCTTTGGCGGACTCCCTACTATCTTAGGCGGCGACTTTACTTAGATACTGCCTGTCGTCCCGCGGGGGAACCACACAGCTATTATAGGTGCCTGCCTACAGCGGTTGTTCCTCTAGCCTACCTTCCATATACTGTCCCTACGGTTAAATATACATGTCCACCAGGGCGAGATAAATTAGTGGTTTGCAGCTTGGGTACAAAGCTTATCCTACAATCCCGCCTAGTATAGCCCTATTACGGTCCCAGGAACCCTTTTATAGGCATATATACCCTCCACAACTGCTTACTCGGGCATATACTAACCCTAATACCTTCCGCGATCACGCTATCCTAACCATTCATAACGATACTATGGCTAAGATTAACGACGCTATCCTTCCGCGGCTTTACGGCTTCCTAAGCACCTTTTATTCTATAGACTCTATAGAGCAAAATAGGGAAGAAGAAAATTATATAGAACTACCACTGGCGGAGCTTCTGCAGATATTTAACCCTAGTGGCCTACCTCCGTTAAAGCTTTCCCTAAAGGTAGGTGCGCCTATAATCCTTTTATGGAACCTCTACCCTGACAAAGGGCTCTATAACGGCACCCATATAGTTATTACGCGCGTAGGCCGCCGCTATATTGAAACTTGGATACTTGGCAGCAGCTTTCACAACTAGCTATGGCTGATCCCTCGCATTAAGCTCACCTCTACGGAAGGAGAACTGCCGTTTATTATCAGTAGAAGGCAGTTTCTAATCCAGCTGTGCTTTACTATGACCGTAAATAAGTCATAGGGGCAGTCTTTTAACTTTATCGGCGTTAACTTACGTATACCGGTCTTTACCCATAGGCAGCTATATATTGCGTTATTAAGAGTAACGGATATAGCTAGGCTTTCGCTATTACTGCCGCAGGATAGGGACTCTATAACTACTAATATTATATATCCGGAGGTGTTGCTGCAGTCTTAGTATATTACTGGCCGTTACGGGCTAAGCTATGGGGGGACGGCATAGCAGTAGTGGCAGTAGGGCAGCAGCAGGGCAGCAGTAGGGCAGTAGGGCAGGGCAGTAGCAGGGCAGTAGGGCAGTAGCAGGGTAGTAGCAGGGCAGTAGTAGGGCAGTAGTAGGGCAGCTACTTAGTTCCTAAAAGGACTTCGTCCTAAAGGACAAAAGCCCGCCGCAGGCGCGAGAAATAAGTAAATTTCTCTAAGGATCAAAATTGCCGGCTGTAAGTCGGCAATTTTGAAAATTTCCTTGGAAAATTTGCTTATTTCTTATTTTCTATATACTAAGTTAATTTTAAGCAAGAGTTGTAATTGGTCTAGAAATATTTAGATTACCTAATAGAGCACGTGCTACCCCATTAATTTTAACCTCATAACCTTAATACTTACAGTGCCAAGACATTAGTCTGTGCACACACGAATTCTCACCAAAATTAATACGACTTTAAACAATCGCACAACGCCGCAGCAATCAAATGCAGCCAAATCAGTATGAGATTATTTAATTACAGTTAATACTTTGTCTGCCAACCGTGTGCTTTTTTTACTGCCTGTTGAAGTGGGTTCCAGTTAGCGTATATTGCTTCTTATTGGGTAGAACCTCTGACACTCTTCTATATAATTGTCGCTTCCCAACCCTCTTAGATAAGTATGCTTAATAAAAATCATCATCAAACTATACCTATTTTAACAGGTTATAAGCCCGGAAACGCTTCTATCGCGCAGCGACCTGTATACTACGTCTTAAGATATACCTTAGATATACGCACTCTAGACATTTTAGACATACGCACTCTAGACACTTTACACTCTAAACACTTTAAACATACGCACTCTAGACTTTTTAGACATGCGCACTCTAGATACTTTGCACTCTAGACACTTCAGACATACGCACTCTAGACATTTTAGACATACGCACTTTAGACACTTTATACTCTAGACACTTTGAATATACGCACTCTAGACTTTTTAGATATGCACACTCTAGATACTTTGCACTTTAGACACTTTAAATATACGCACTCTAGACATTTTAGATATGCGTACTCCAGACACTTTACACTCTAGATACTTCGGATATACGCACTCTAGACTTTTTAGACATACGCACTTTAGAAATTTCAGATATCCTATTAATTAAAATTGGCTTTTCTTACTATATTTTAGTTGCCTATTACTATCTGTTAACTTTAAATTAGGTTTTCTATTGATGTCTTAGTTGCCTATTACTATCACTATTCCTAGTACCATTGTTATTGTTATTATCATTATTATTAGTTGTTAAATTCTTAGTACTATACTACATACTAAAAAGGTAATAGTATACAAGCTAAAGAACATTATTTCCCACCTTTTTACTAAAACACTTACTTCTCTCTTATAAGTTATTATAGCAATTAAATACTTTAAGTCTAATATTAATCTCTCTAACATTTAGACACTTAAAAGCCCTATAGACTATAAGAAGTGGAAGAAAGGTACCAGGCAGTAGCTAATTGAGAATAACTTTAATTTGGATGCTCTAGTTAACCTAGGAGCTAGACCAGCTATAAACCAACCTTAGGTTAAGAGAGACGCTTACAATAAACTTATTAAAACTTATTAGGCGGATCTTAAAGCTTAAAAGAGAAAGTAACTTAAGGGAGTAAACTATATCTTTATAACCTATAGCACTTGCGAATAGAACCTTATTAAAGACTATATTAAAATTGAGGATGTAATAGAAATCTTATACACAGAATTTAAGCTAAAAGGAGACGCAATATACGCTAAAATATGCGCCAAATAGCAAAACCTTACTCTTGTAAACTATAAGAACGTTAAAGAATACATTATTAAATTTAAGAAGATATACTTAGACCTTAAGACCTAAAACCATACTATAGACCGAATAGACCTACTCTCTAAGTTTATTAATGGTCTTAGTCCTGCTTTTAATGGCTAGTAAGAATTATTCTACCTTATATACTCCCTTACTAATAAGACCCTTACTCTCTTAAAAGTTTAGGGCCTTACCTATATATAAGAGTAACTTATACTCTAAAGTTAACCAGTAGCTTTCTAAGTATATATAAATTAAGCCTCTTACCACTAGCAGCATTACAATTAGTAAGGCTAATAATAATATAATAGACTGTATTGCAGGCTATGTAAACGCGCTAGCCACTAGGAAGATAGATACTAGATCCTTTAACCCCACTTAAAGGAGATCTAGCGAAAGGAAAACCCTAAAAAAGCTATAGAGATAGATACGCGCTCTACTTATAAAAGGGACTTTAAAAAATAATAAAGAGCCTATTAGAGCAACTCCTTACTAGGATCTGCATTATTACCTATAATACTATTAGCAATAATAACAAATAGCAAGCCTCTTACTAAGTTAAGGTAATATATAGGAATGGCTATTTAATTAACTACAGTCTAGTAACAAATAAGGTGGCTATAAAAGCTTTAACTCCATAGCAAGCTAACTAGGCTATAATTGCACTTTAATAATTGTGGCCAAAACTCCCATATTTTTAATTATATTAGACGTTCTTCACCACAGATCTATCCACTCTTATATTATCTCTTATTTGTTCCCTTCGGACTCTTTATAGCCAGCATACTATTCTTCTTTTATAGTCTTTTGCTGCTTATACAGATCGCCCTTTAACCTTTACTATTAGTATAGAAACTATTAGCCTACATATATAACCTACAGAAAAACTTACGCTACTTTATATATAACCTACTTCGCCGACTATGCCTTATTACCTATCAGTGGCGGGTTCCCTATATTATTTGCATTCCTCCTTACTCCTACGCCTCCAAGCTTACTAGACAACTTTATTTTATAGCTAAACTAAATATTAACCTCTCCTCTGTAATTATTATTGATATTAGGTATACTTAGCACATATTTTAGTTAAGAGAGCTATTTATCACCTATTAAGATCTTTAAGCTAATAAGAAGATTATTATCTCTAGAATTAGAGAAACGTGTCTCTAGTTAATAGAAAAGGGAGATATATACCTAAGACCAGTGTGTCCAAGAGTCAGCGTCGCTGCCAGCGTCGCTGCCAAGAGGCTGATAACGTAAGCAGTCAGCGAGCTTATGGAGTCGTAACAGTCAGTCAGCTATAAAACTGCAGCTAGCTGACAGCTCGCTGCCTTAGTGGTAAGATTTGGTGGTGAGTTAAAGCTTTTGGTAGAAGTTGAGAATATTCAAATCTTCAACTGAGATTATACGCCAAGCAATGGGAAACCTATGGGAATCTCTCGCTTAGCCATAGTAAATAGAGCATTTTCCCCAATATCTCCATTACGCCCCGTACACCAGTTCTCCTATGCCACCTATGCAAAATGCAACATACATTACATTTTACACGTCAGCCAGGCAGTAGAGCTTCTTCCTCTGCTTCTTCCTCTGCTTCTTCCTCTACTTCTTTATTAAATCCAAAATCTACGCGTCACTCAACTCCTTTAGCACCGCGTAGGGTTCGTGAATCAACTGCTTCCTCCCCTCTTCCAATTGACGATGATACCGAATCGGGCGATTAAGATGATTCTGTATTGCGAGAGCCTCCTCCAGCTAATTAGAACTACGGCTGTATCTTTCCTATTAATTAGGACAATCTCTACCTAATAACATATGGCAAGCTTACTGGTAAATATAGATACCAAGTTACTAATAAGCGGTTGCTATTAAGTAAAGCTCCTATATCACCAATATGGAAGCATAGGGCAGACCTTTTTTGGGACGGTCCTTTGGGCAAAAAGAGGCTCTGGCTGTGTAAGCTTTACTATCTAGCTTAAAGACTAGGTGCTTTACTTACAATTAATAGCAACAATTATATCAACAGCCATTTAAAATTAAAGCATGACCTTATTATTAACCCTAAAAGTTACAGTAGTAGAATGCGACTACCAGCCGTAGAAGCTTCTACTTCCGCTAGCAGTCACGAACACCAGCCATTCTGGGCAGCTGGCTATGTTCAAGCCTATGTTGATTGGACAATTCTACAAGATATTACCTTTCGTCAAGCTACAAGTCCTTCTACATGCGCTCTACTGACATTTAACCATCCTTAGATCTAAGACTGTCTTACAAAGGCGCCTATATCACTAAGCAATTGGATCAAAACCGCATTTAAACAGCAGCGCGTTAATATTAAAGACCTCCTCCTTACCGCACTTAGTAAAATTAATCTTACCTATAATATCTGGATATCTATAAACGGAATGTCACTGCTTAGTATAGTGGCTCATTTTATTAACAAAGGTGGAAAGCTTTAATTAGTGCTTTTAGGCCTTCCATAACTACAAAAATCACACTCTACTAAGAATATAGCAAGGGCCCTAGTATCGATAATTTAAAAGTATCAATTTAATCATAAGCTTGGCTTCTTAATAACCGACAACGCCAGTAATAATAATAAGCTCTACAACCATCTCTTATAAAGCCTCTTAGTGGCCAAAAAGGGGCGGCTTTGGTGCGTTAGCCATATTATTAACCTTATCGTTAAGGCTTTAATATACAGCAAAGGCGTAAGCAAGCTTAAACTCTTAATAATTGGCACAAGCAACTACATTAAATTTAATCTTATACGGTAGAGAGGCTTCGTGGGTAAGCTTCACAATATTATTAAATATATTATGCGATTAACAGGACGCCGTAAGGACTTCGCTGAGAACCAGACTAAGGCCCGTATTAAGGACGATCTTTTTAATCAAGCAGAGCTTCTGCTCATTAAGGACGGTGGTGTTCGGTGGAATTCAACCTACTTTATACTCCGCCATGCATTGCTTCTTCGCAAAGCAATTAACAAATATCTACTAGCTTGGAGGAAGCCCGCCAACAATAGCTACAATCTATCCCAGGACGCGCTTACTGATGAAGATTAGCAGCAGGCAGAGCAGCTTATTAAGATCCTAAAGCCTTTTGTATCAGCTACCAAGCGCATAAAGGGCAACGCCAACAGTCCTGGTATTAAAGGCTCGTATGGCGCTCTATGGGAGTCAATTACTAATATAGAGCTCCTCCATTAAATCCTCTAGCGAACTCAGCTAAGCCTTAAGAACAAATACAATTCCTTCCTTAAATTGGGTGTTAACATAGCTATCAAAAAGATTAATAAATATTTCAATAAAATAAAGGCCGAGAGCCCTTACTATTTTGCCGCAGTAATCCTTCATCCGTCTCTTAAACGCGCCTACTTTCGCGATAAGTGGAAACGGTGGCCCCAGTGGTGGAAGCACGCCGAGCGGTGCATGGAGACTCTATTTGATGACTATATCAATAAGCAAGTAGATAAGGAAGATAAGGAACTAGTTAAGCCATAACGCAGGAAGGTTCCTTATAAATCTAACGACGATTTAACTGATAAATATACACAGTCCTTAGTCGTAGATAAGAGCCTCACTTCCTTAAAGCGCAATTAAAAGCGTATTAAGCTCGCCAGTGAGCTTAACCGCTACTACAACGCAGGCCTTAAGTTTATTAAGATCTGTTCTAAAGACGGCAATAAGCGGAACAACGTCGTTCCTAATCCTCTTAACTGGTGGCTTAAAATCGGTCAAATCCTTTATCTAACGCTTGCTAAGATTACTCTTAATATGTTCTCTATACTAGTAATAAGCTCTACATACAAACAAGCCTTTAGTTAAGCTAAAAAGATCGTTACTAATGAGCGTAATAGACTCTTAGCTAACATAATTAAAGTAGATTAATATTAGAAGTGGTGGTTAATCAAAGGCCTTTTATTAAGCAGTTTAATTAACTGTATTAACTTAAATGGAGCTTTAACTACACCCTGGTTGACGAGCTTAAATATTAATCTTACTGGCTATAAGCCAACTACAGATGTAGAAAAGCCAGCTTAGTAAGGTAGACTCAGAGCTTTATATTTAATCAAATCTGACATAGAAATAGAGCCTCCGGAGTCCTCACCACTAACCATTCTACCTACCTTTTAAGCCTCTGCGGGTGCGGGACGAATTTGGCTATATTTGGATACTGCATTGGGTAAATTAGGGCTGAATTTTAATTGGGCAATGTTGATATTTATACATAGAGAGGTGCTGCCAAAAATCTAAAATAAAACACCATAGAGTCTATACAAATTTCCTAATTGGGACAGCTAGCTGACAGCTTGACAGTCAGCGTACGTTATCCAACAGTTAGCGGACAGCGAGCGATCCAATTGACGCAGTCAGTCAGCTATTTTTCTCAAACTCGCAGCTAAGCTGACTGTTGGACACACTGCCTAAGACTTACAGTTCTGGGAGTTAAGAGAGAGCTTATTCTTATTAACATCCTTTATATCTCTAATTTATAAGCTAACCTAGTATCTAGTTTATAGCTTATTGATAATTGAGTTTATCTTTATCTATCTAACCTTGGATGCGATTTTCTCTATAACTTAGAGCTTATAGCTTACACATTTTGCAAGTCCGGCCTCTTCTTTCTCTACACTTAGGCCAACCATTAAGAAGGGCTTATAGCCTTTGCAGTTGGCTATTAAACCAGCTATATATTATATAGCAGCTCACAAAACCTAGCCAAGAGGTTGTAGCATAAAAGGCTCGGTTATATTAGCCCCTAGAACTTATAAAAGCTCTAAAGAATATTAAAAGGGATAGACCTTATTTACTTACTAGACCTTTATAACTACACCTATAAAGCCTACCTACATAGCAGAATATATAATGTTATACATTAGGATTCTCTTATTAACCATAATACTAAGCCTTATAAAGTTATATTCTTTGATATTAAAGGACCTATAAAAGTAGCTAGCTATAATAGATTAAGATATTTTATTACTTTCTAAGATGGAGTTAATAAAATAAGCAAAGTCTACCTAATAAAGTATAAGGCTAAAGTCCCGTTCTATTTTTAATAATATTAAGCGAAGGTTAAATAATGAGGAAGTCTTATCTTACGGCTATATAGTAATGGCGAAGGAGAATATTTTAGACATGCTTTTTAGCTAAAACTTGCGAACGAGGGAATTTAGTTCTTATACTTAACCCCAAAGAGTTAATAACAAAATAGAGCCTTAAAATGACTTAATTGCATAATATATAACTAAGCCTTTACCTTTATAAATAATTGCTTACTTCCTAAGAACTTCTAGCTAGAAGTAGTTAAGTACGCTAACTTTATATAAAATATCCTCCCTGTTAAATTGTCGGAAATACAAACCCCCTATAAAATGGAATAAGGCGAAGTCTTTAATTACTTCTAGATTTATACCTTTAGGTGCAATGTCTAGTACAGGGCTAGTAGTTAGAAGAAGTTTAGCTCTTACGTAAATAAAAAGGTAAGATTAGGGAACCTTGTTAGCTTTAAAGGTAAATATATTATTTAAATTTAAGATAAAGAGATAGGACGGCTTATATGTACCTTAGCTGTCCACTTCTAAGAGACTGTTTTAACAGTTTCCGGTAGCAATAAGCGTCGAATTTAAGAATAATATATTAATATAACTCCAATACTCTAAATATTAACGCTTAGTTTAAGGGAGAAGAAGCTCTACCTAATTACGCTACCCAATGCAAACAGTATTAAAAAGAGAAACAGCTTCTTAAGAAAGCTTAAAAATTAAAGCGCCTTACTACTAATAAGACACCCCTATAAAAGTTAAAATGTCTAGCAGCTACTAATAGGCCTTAACTACCTCTTAAGTATCGCAATTCTGTTAACATTATAGAAAACCCGCCTATTACAGCATTCTCAGCGCTTGCCTACTTTTTAACCCCTTTCTTTAAATACCTCTACGCTATGCTTAACAACTCCCCTATAGCTAAACCTTATAAGCCAAGGTCATGGAAATAATCTACCCTTAACATTAATAATAATAAATAGTACTCCACTAGTAAAGACGAAATCAGCTCTTATAAAGTAAATAATATCTAAATACTTGTTAACCGACCTCTTAATTATAAAGTTCTTAACGCCTAATAGGTTTTTAAGTATAAGCGGGATAGTAAAGGAAGGATTATACAATATAAGGCAAGGTAGGTAGTAAAGGGTTACGAATAATAAGCTAGGGTTAACTTTAATAAGACCTTCACGTCCGTTATAAAATCTATAAGCTATAAAGCGCTCTTTACCATTGCAGCTATATAAGACCTTAAGATTAAATAAATGGACGTTAAGACCGCTTTCCTTTACGGAAGCGTTAAGGAGGAGATCTATATTAATTAACTTAAAGGTTTTAATAATAGAACTAGATAGGTTTATTGTCTAAATAAAGTACTTTACGGTCTTAAATAGTCGCCTTAAGTTTAGTATTAAACGCTCTTAGAGTTCCTTATAGATGCTAGTTTTAAACCCTTCAACTCTAACTCTTTAATCTTCGCTAAAGGTTCTATGTATATTACAGTCTACGTTAATAACCTCCTACTTATTGGACCAGATATTATTAACATTAAAATTATTAAAGCTTAACTTAGTAAACGCTTTAGCATAACCAATCTAGGCCCTATTGCTTATTACCTTAGTATAAAAGTAACTTAAGATTAATAACTCTATAAACTATAGCTTAGCTAATTCTCTTACCTTAAAGAGGCTATTTATAGCGCTAGTCTTTAGAACTATTTCCCTTACCTTACGCTAATGGGAACCTCTTGTCTTTAACTAGTAGCGGCAGATTATTAGGCTGACTCTGTGTTTAAGACTTAATACTAATTGCTAGTTAGCACCCTAATATACGCTATGCTTGGTACTTGACCTAATATCGCCTTTACTATCTTCCTTGTTAGTTACTTTGCTTTTAATCCCGATAAGTCTTATATACAAGCTGTTCTTTAAATACTTTCCTACTTACGCGGTATACTTAACCTCTAATTTGTCCTCTAAGGAGAGATATAAGCGCTTTAGGGGTTTATAGACTCTAGCTAGGCAGATAACTTAGAAACTTAAAGATTAACGTTAGGATTTATATTTAATATTAGAAGCGGTGCGATTAGCTGGTCCTTAAAGTGCTAATCTACAGTAGTACTCTTAACCTACAAAGCAGAGTATATAGCACAGACAGTTGCAGTAAAAGAAGCCATTTGGTTACAACAACTCCTTTAAAAACTATCTCTAACTAACAAATTCCCTTACATAACGATTATTTACGCTAACAATTAAGGTGCTATTGCTCTCTGACATCACTTTATTTGGGAGAAGGTTATAGACGGAGATATTAAGCTGGAATATATACAAACAAGTTAACAAATGGCTGATGGTTTCACTAAGGCGCTACTAAAAGATGCATTCTATGCATTCAGAGATGCTTTAGGTTTAGAGAGATATTAACGTCTCTTGTGACCTTTATATTGTTACCTATATTCAGCTTAAGGGGGGCTGTTGAAGTGGGTTCCAGTTAGCGTGTATTGCTTCTTGTTAGGTGGAACCTCTAATACTCTTCTATATAATTGTTGCTTTCCCACCCTCTTAGATAAGTATGCTTAATAAAAATCATCATTAAACTATACCTATTTTAACACTGCCTCCAGCCTTCAGTTTATACTGTTGATTAACCGTTGCATAAGGCCTTAATTAATAGCCAACCACGCCTCTTTATAGGCCTCAATTAAACGCTCTAAATCCTCCTTACTTTGTCCCATCTGTTTAAGCTCTAGATGAAGCTTAAGAATCTTCCTTTTTAGTGCTAGCTAGAGGTGCTTAATTGGGTTAAGATTGGGCGAGTATGGAGGGAAATCTAGGGTCTAAACACCGTGCGTTTCCAACCACTCCTTTATAAGATTTGACATATGGATTGGAGCGTTATCCATTTGGTAGATATCTAAAGGCTTATAGACTGGCATAAGACCTTCTTCTAAGGCCCAAATATAGCTTTGGGCGCTATAGCCTTCCTTCCGCGCTAAAACGTCCCTTTCTATAGTAATTAACTCCGAACGGCCATCGTACCAAAAAGCGGCGTAGATTATCTGTGTAAGATCCTTTCTGTTGGACACCTCTGTAATAAAGTTATAATTCCACTTTTGTAGAGACGTCTGGAAGACCTAGACGGGCTTCTTTCCTAAGCCTCGTTTATATAAACATTTGTTGGAAAACTTGATACGTCTCTAAGGGAATCCCTTATACTTTTAAGCCCAAAGATACCTTAATTGAGCTACCGCTGGTGTCAGCTTTGGTCTCTTTTTGGCGAGCCACTTTGTAATATGGTGTTTTTTAAATAGATGTTGCAAAGTTCTATGCTTAACGGTAACCCCTACGGCCTAACACTTAAGAGCTGCATAGTCGATTCAAGGATTCCTGCGTACAATTTGAAGAAGTAGACGCTTCTGGCGTCGAGTAAGCTTTTTGGGCTGTCCAGATCTTGGCAGAGATTTGAGCGTGTGTTGGTTATTCCCGGACAGGATCCGGACAGTAACTCTTGGCAGTAACTTTACTGTCCAAATCTTTTCCAAATCATGCGGAAACTTGGGCGGTGAGGTAGCCAAGACACTACTTAAGCACCTATTTTACTAGTAAAAGCCATACAAATGCAATATTAACTAATACCCCCCCACCCCGACATGCCCCGCAGGCTACTACACGGTTAAATAGACGTGCATATTACCGCTAAAATTCTTAATACCGCTTAATCGCCACCCAAGCTCTATATAAATACGTGGCAATGGCTCCCTACGCTCTACACTAAGACCTTCACCCAAAATGGACGCCTCTACCTCTGTTACCGCCGCCGCCACGCCCTAGAAAACCTAGCTAGCCAAATAAAAGGCCCACAAGAAGCTAAGAAACGAGAACATAATCGCAGAAACGCAGGCAGCTATTTAACCAATCCCTCCTAAACACTTGCTTAAGCTGGAAGCTAGTAAGCACTCTAGCGTTCTAAATGGGTGTAGTTATTGCTTTAAAGAAAGAATAGGAAAGGAATAAGTTGCCATAGTGGACTTAACGACCTCCCCTCCCTTAGCCCCTCTCCCAACAGCACAGACAATATGGCATTTTTTAGCACATCTAAGTTATAAATTAGTGTTGTGGGACCCACCAAATACAATAATATAACCATGCGGTGGCGTGTCTTGGAGTACTTTGGTATTAAAGCGCCTGGGATGTTTATTTACTATCTGCTTGCTCTTCTTCTAAAGTAACCCTCCCTCTTAAGTCTTATTCGAATTACCTTTATAACTCTTAAATAAATTACTTTTATATATCGATTTGCCTTTGGCTTCTATATTTGCACGGATGCAATTGCGATTAAAAATCTAAACTTATAAATATAGGGTGTCTCTGTTAGTCTCTACCTCTGCAGTAGCAGAGGCACCCCAAGTTCAACACCACGCCAAGTATTATAACTTTCCTCCAGTAACTAAGCAACCCCAAATTTTATTAGGCTAGCTCTAAATTAATATAACCATAGAATATACTATACCAATACACCGCAAGGACTTTTGTAATCTTATAAATTTAATTAAAATATAAGCCCCTTACAATTAAATATTTCCACATGCAACACCATGCCAAGGATCACGATGTAGATTACTTAGATATAGCTTTACTGCGATGCAACGGCTCTACGCCGATTGATTAATCTATAGCTCTAAAATCTAGATCTACAACCCTAAAAACAAGCTCTAAGCCACTGATTTTACACTGGCAGAATGAAACTTAGCAAAAGATTCGGACAGTAAAGTTACTGCCAAGAGTTACTGTCCGGATCCTGTCCGGGTTATTCCATCGATCGATTGTATTGTAAATAACGCGACGAGTGACGCGATACCTCGCCGCGATTTTAGTCTTCTCCTCCCCTGCCTCTACTACACTAAGGATTCCGGCTCTTTGTGCCTCTGAAAGCTCTGCCCCAGGCCTTCGATTTCCACTAATTTCCGTGCCAAACGAGCGTTGCATTGTAATGTAGTAAATGATTGAATTTCGTGACAATATTGCGATCGTGTGGTGTTGGTTCGCGTGTGCACAGACTAATGTCTTGGCACTGTACACTTGCAATACACCCCCTAATAGTAGGTAAATAAGATTTCTATTTATATAGACTTATAGAATTTACAAAACGCTTTAAAATGGCACTACCCCCGTCTATATGTCTAAAGGCTAAGTAATACTATACCAATGTAAAGCTTTAGAGCTCTGCGGAAAAAAATTTATGGGGGATACACGGAGCTCTGCTAAAGCTCTATAGGCTCTGCAGGCTCTATAGGCTCTATAAGCTCTACAAGCTCCACATAAAGCTCTATAAAAGCTCTCTATAAAGCTCTGCTTAAAGCCCTATCTAGAGCTCCAAAGCTCTACTAATATGCAGCACTAATATACTAGGAAGCCTTGCAATCGTCTCTATAAACGGCTCCACGACGGTTCTACATCGTCTCGACAAACGACCCTACATCGTCTCTATAAACGGCCCTGTATCGTCTCTACGAACGGCTCTACGAAAGGCTCTACGAACGGCTCTATAACGACTCTACAATACCTATTCAATCGTCCGTATAAACGTCTCCACTATTGTCCCTACAAACGGCTCTGCAACGGCTCTACAAACGGCTCTACAACAGCTTAACAAACGGCTCTACTTAAAGCTCTATTAAAGCTCTATTAAAGCTCTGCTTAAAGCTCTACCGAAGCCCTGCTTAAGGCTCTATTAAAGCTCTACTTAAAGCTCTGTACAAGGCTATACTCAGCAGTAGACAACAGCAGTAGGAGTAGCAGTAGGAGCAGCAGTAGGAGCAGTAGACAGAGCAGTAGATAGAGCAGTAGACGAGTAGCAGACAAAGCAGCAGACAAGCAGTAGATAAGCAGTAGGTAAGCAGCAGACAAGCAGTAGGTAAGTAGCAGTAGGAGCAGCAGACAAGCAGCAGGTAAGTAGCAGTAGGAGCAGCAGATAAGCAGCAGACGAGCAGTAGTAGGAGTAGTAGACGAGTAGCAGTAGGAGTGGCAGACAAGTAGCAGTAGGAGCAGTAGACAAGCTGCAGTAGGAGCAGTAGACAAGCTGCAGACGAGTAGTAGACGAGTAGCAGACAGAGCAGTAGTAGGAGTAGTAGTAGGTAGTAGATAGGACAGTAAACAGTAGATGGGGTAGTAAATAGTAGATAAAGTAGTATTAACCTAAATCGGATTTCCTTACTACTATTATACTATCTATTAACCCAGATTATATTTATATACTTTATCTTAGTTACTTTTTAATTTATAACTAATTGCCCTCTTTCTTACTATTAAATATATTATTACCTATTTTTATTACCTATTACTAACTAAGCAACGCCTTTATTATTAGCATTTTTACTACCCATCTAATATATATAATAAGGCTCTAAAGCCTCTTATAATAAGATAAAGTTCTACTTAATTATCTATTTAATAAGTAGTAAATAGTAAATAAAATATAAAGTAGTAGAGGCTATATTAATAATAATAGTTAAAATATAAGTATAAAATAATAAAGAATAATAGTAAATAAGTAGCCTGTAGTAGTCTTATAGGTAGCCTCTATAGTAGCCTCTTTAGTATATATATAAGTAATCTTTATAGTAATAGAGTAAAGTAGATATAGGAATAGTAAAAATAAAAATAGTATTAAAAGTAGAAATAGAAGTAGAAATAGAAGTAGAAATAGAAGTAGATATAAAAATAATAAAAGTAAAAATATAAATAAAAGTAAAAGTAAAAGTAATAAAAATAAAAGCTATAGCTAAAATAGTAATAAAAATAGTAGTAGGAATGGAAATAGTAATAGAGATAAAAATAGTAGTAAAGAATATAATAATAAATAAATAGCTCTGCGGAGAAAATTTTAGAGGGGATATACGGAGCTCTGCACGGAGCTCTATAAAAAGTCTATACAAAGCTCTATAAAAATTATATATAAGCAGTAGTAGAGTCGTTATAGAGACGGTATAGAGCCGTTATAGAGACAATACAGAGCCGTTTATGCTAACAATTATATAGGCGACTATATAGGTAATAGTAGAGCTATTATAGATAATGTACAGCTATTTGTTACGGCACTGTTACAGACCCTAGTCAGGGGCTCGGCCGAGCCTTGGCGCCATGTATATAAACGTGTCCTTTCATCGACCTTCTTCCAGTCCTCGTCTTGGAATTCTCGTTACTGCCTACTAATAGATTCTTGTCCTGTTGACTAAGCCCTTTACATATTGCAGAGCCGATTATGGAGCTGTTATAGAGCCATTTATAGAGCCGTTGCAAAGCCGTTTATATAGCCGTTGCAGAGCTGTCGTAAAGACGATTATATAGGCGACTATATAGGTAATAATAGAGCCGTCGTAGAGACAATATAGAGCTATTGCAGAGCCGATTATAGGGCTATTGCAGAGCCATTTATAGAGCCGTTGCAAAGCCGTTTATATAACCGTTGCAGAGCTATTATAAAGATAATTATATAGGTAACTATATAGGCAATAGTAGAGCCATTATAGAGATAATATAGAGCTGTTATAAAGATAATATAGGGTCGTATATGTCCGTACAATCGTCCCTACTATTATCTCTATAAATATTAATCCAGGTTAATTTTTAAGTTGGATTTCTACTACCTATTAACCTATAGCAATTAAATAATAATTATATATCGTTATTATATTATTATTAGCGTCTCTATTAGCTTTTTACTACCTACCTTAAGCATATATTTTTAATAAAAAAGGTTATTTAAGAGATATTAAGGTTTAATAAATCTCTTTATAGTACTATATAACTATATAACCTTTTTTAAGAAAATTATCTTATTTTAAATATAGAATATATCTTAAATATATATTCTTTGTAATATAAAGTACTCTTTATAATAGTAAAAGTATTAATAAAAATAAAAATAAAAGTAGAAGACTAAAATTAATATAGAGATAGTAGTAGAAATAAAAGTAAAATAGAAGAAGAGGTAGAAATAGAAGTAGAGATAGAGATAGAAGTAAAAATAAAAGCAAAAGTAAAAGCTACAGTTAAAGTAGTAAAGGTAGTAAATTAAATTTTTTTAATATAATATTTAAAAGATAATAGTAATAGTAATAGTAAAAGTAGTAGTAAAAAAAGCAGTAATAGGATAATAGTAAAGAAATAATAAAAACAAGAATAAAAAAGGTAATAATTATAGTTATAATGTTTGTCTACTAAGCTAAATAAATAAGATTCTATTTAAAAGGTATAGTATTAGACTAAATAGTATAATAAGTTTAGTAACTAATATATATATATATATATAAGTAGTAATAAATGTAGGCATAAATTAGTAAATAAAAAGAAATTAAAATAATAGGTATAGCGGTAGTAAAAGTAAAAATAAAAAAAGTAGGATTAAAAGTAAAGGTAATAAAAAAATAGAGTAATAGTTAAACATAAAGTAACCTCTTATATATTAAACTATATTTTATTTTAATAAGGTAAGTAAAATAGAATTTAGATATAAAATATAAAAGTTAATTAAAAATATTTAATATAAACTATAAGCAAGCGCTCTACCTAATAAGTGCCCTACTACTAAAAATTAGAAAAATCGTACCTTAATATCTTAACAACCACTTAATAATAAATTCTAATAGTTTAGATTTAGGCTTTCATATATACTCTATAGCTTCTATTAAAGTTATATAATAAATAGTTTAGTAGTTTTTAGAATATAGTAATTTGGCCTTAGTTTAACTACTAAATTATTTATAATATAACTTTAATAGAAGCTATAGAGTATATATAAAAGCCTAAATCTAAATCATTAGAATTTATTATTAAGTAGTTGTTAAGATATTAAGGTACAATTTTTCTAATTTTTGGTAAGTTTTAAGATAGGGCACTCGCTTAGGTAGAATAGGTTTCCCAGGTTTATATTTTATATCCTTCTCACTTAATAAGAAGTTTAAATTGTTTAGATTATGGTTTCTATTGCATATTATTAATTAAGTTAATAAAGTAAAAACTATTACCATTATTAACAATTACAAGAGGTAGCAGCGGCACTTTATAAGTTATAGGATTATCTTTTAAAGGTTATAATAAGCTTACATAAAACGTTAGGTGTATTTTTATCTTAGTTGGCAGTTTAAGCTTATAGGTATACGGGCTTAGTTTTTTCTTAATTTAGTATAGGTCCGTAAACTTCTAATTAAGTTTCTTTAAGGGCCATTAGGTCTTCAAGTTTTATATATTTAGGTAGGCCATATTACCTTCCTTAAAGTCCCATATAGAAGCTCGTCCTTTATTTACATGCCATTTCTATAACATTTAAGCATACGTTAATTCACTTTATAATAGTTCCATTAACTGCTTTATTTAATTAGCGAAGTTATACACGTTAATTAACTAAATCCGTTTAATTATAGGTCCTATTATGTTAATTTTAGGTTATAGTTTAAATCCGAGTTAAGGGTTTTATCTGTAGGTTGCGTAGAACAGCATCACGCCTATTAATATATTTATCGTATTATTTACGGTAAACTTAGCTAAAGGCAGCTATTTTTCCCAGTCGTCTTACAGGTAGGAGCAGTATATTTATAAGTATTATTCTATAATCGCGTTTACAATTTTAGTTTAGCCATCTGTCTCTAAATAAAATGCAGTTAAGAGTTATATTTAAATGCTTAATTATTTATATAAAGCTTGCCAGAAGTCTAAAACAAACTGGCTTCTATAGTCGGATATTATTATATTAGGAAGTCTGTGTAGCTTAAAAATGTGCTTAATAAAACATTCGGCTACTAATATCGCATTAATCAAGTCTATAGGAATCATATATTGCATTTTTATAAAATAGTTAATAACTACTATAACATTTATAAACCCGTTACTGTTAGGCAAGTCAACTATAAAGTTAATTAAGATATCTCGCTATCTTTGCATTAGAATTGGCAACGGTTAAAGTACTCCTTACTTCTTTACGTAAGAGGTCTTTCCACACACGCACGCTCTGCATACTTGAATATATTTTCGTACATAGTCATATATTGTAGGCCAGTAGTATGCTCGTTAAATAATCTTATAAGTCTTTGCACGGCCAGGATGTCCTACTATAGGGGAATTATATACAAATTTGAGTATCTTAAATTGTAAGGGTTCGGAATTTAGGACTACTATCTTCTATTAATAGTATAGTTAATCGTTACAAATTTCGCATTTGGTGAGTGTAATATCTTTATACTATCATTTTCCTATTTAAATTGCTTTTATTATATCTACTATCTATATATCATTCTTATATTTATATTCCATTAGCTTATTAATTTCTATTTCCTATTTATTAATTTCCTATTTGTTTTTGTTAAGTTCTATATTTAAAAATATAGGATATAGTTTCTTAAAACATTTAGGGGGCAATAAGATCCGTAATTAATTCATAATCCGTTTGTCTAAGGCATTTATAGGTAAGTCTTATAATTGTCTTATTAATACATTAGGCTTCTAATTAAGTTTGCCTAGTTAGTACATAATCTTAAAGTCAAATTATAAGAGGTATTTGGCCCAATAAATTTGGCGCTGCATTAACTGCTTTATAGTTATAAAGTACTGCAGGTTTTTATAGTCCGTTAACACACGTATTAGAAATAACAATCCTTTAAGTTCTAGACGCCATTGTTTAAAGCATCTAATAATTACAAGCAGTTCCTTATTATATATCTTATAGTTTAATTTAGCAGGGGCGAGCTTTTAAGAGAGAAAGGCTACTAGACGCAGCTTACCATTCTTATTATATTGCGATAACACTCCCCCTAGGGCATAATTAGATAAGTTTGTTTTAACAACATATTTAAGGTTAGGGTTAAAGTAAGTAAGAATTAGAGCAGTTGTAAAGCGTTATTTTAAGTTATTAAAAGCTTATTTGCATTTGGCAGTCTATTTAAATTTTATATTCTTTCTTATTAGGTTTACTAATAGTTAGGCAATTTTTAAGAACTAATTAATAAATTAATAATAGAAATTTGCGAATCCTAGGAATCCTTAAATGTCTTATATATTACTAGGGCTTCCCTAGTTTATAACTATAGTAACCTTTTTAGGGTCCATTTAAATTCCATTACAGGATATAATCAGGCCTAGGTACGTAACTTTAGACGCGTAAAACTTGCATTTCTTAATATTATATTGTAAACCCGCATCTTGCAGACGTTCAAGGACTATTAAGATATATTTTTAATACTTAGAAAGCAAAGATAAGTAGATTAAGATATTATTAATATACGCGGTAATAAATATATTAAGAAATTCATGAAGCGTATTATTAACGTATTACTAAAATATACTGGGACCGTTCTTTACACTAAATAGCATTATTAGGTATTTAAAGAGTCCCTATTATATACAAAAGGCTGTATACTTCTCATCTCCTTCTTAGACGCGAATTCGATTAAAGGTAGCGACTATATTAAGTTTTATAAAATATTGTGCCTTTACCAGGCGGTTAAGCGTCTCTTAGATTAAGGGGATTAGATATTAGTTTTAAATTATAATTATATTTAGGGCTTAGTAATTAATATAGAATCTTAAGCCTCCTTCTAGCTTTTTAATAAATAGTATAGGGGAGGCGAATAGAGATTAACTAGGGTAAATAAATCCTTTTTCTAGATACTTATTAAGGTATTATTGCATTATAAGCAGTTCTTTTTATAACATTCCGTACAGTGGACTAAACTTTGGTGTTATACTAGGTTTAAGTTCTATCTTAAAATCATATTTATCCTAATATAGGGGCAGCTGGTCTATAAATTATTTTTTAAACTTATTAATTAGATTATGGTACTCCTTGGGTATAAGAGGTTAAGGGTTAATATACTGCTTTAGTTCTAGCGCTTTCTTAATATCTTTTATTATTATAGCGAAGATTTTATAATCTTGTTTTCTTGCTAATAAAATAAAAGGTGCGGCTTATATTATACAAATTTTAAGAGGTTTTAGCGTAACATCTTTGCATTCTTTACTATAATTAGTAGTTATAGCCTTATTGTTTTGGTTTAGGGTCCGTAGTAGGGGCAGTTTATATTATATTAAATTTAAATAATCTTATGCATGTTTGTAGGGTAGGTGGTGTTTTAAGCAATAACTTCGGCAGTAGGTTATGTGGAATTTTAGTATTTCTTTAACCTAGCTAATTAAAGGGTTGTGTTGTTTTAGCCATCTATGTCTAAGTATTATCTTATATTGCTTTAGGGGTGTTATAAATAGGGAAACGTATTTAAGGTGTTCGCCTATTTACATTTTTATAAAAGCGTAGTGCGTTAATTTGCTATATATTAAGGGTTTGCCGTTAAAGCCTTGTAGGCCTTAAGGCTTATTAAGTTTCTTTAAATTTAGGCGTTAGGTTTTCGCGTAGTTTATATTAATAAAGCCTATATTAGTGGCTCCGCTGTCTATAAGGATTCGTACCTCCTTCCATTTTTTAAGTATTTAAATTTCGCTAAGTATATTAAGGGAGTTATATTATGTATTAGCGCTAAAAGAGCCTAGACACTTATGCTCTTCCACTTCTTATTCTAAGGCGCAACTTAGCCCTAGGATAATTCGTTTTCTGAGTTAGCTAAGGGTAAGATACTTTATAATAACTAGGTATAATTTATAGAATAAGTATAAGTTAAGGAGTAAGTACGGCTTAAAGAATAAGTGCAATTTAAGGAATAGGTGCGATTTAAAAACCAGGAGGAACTACAGCGGACTTTTTTAAAAGGGTAAGTTTGGCAATTCCTTTAGATATGTCCTTTTCTACCACATCCAAAGCATTCTCTATTTGTAGCTTGGGTTCTTTATTTATTGGTTCCTAAGGGTATATAGGATTAAGTGGCGTTAAGGTCTATAGGGTCGTGCGTAGGTTTCGGAGAAGGGTTGTGCTTTAGGGTATATATTGGTTTCGTAGGATCTTAAACACAAGGCGTAGTTGGCTTTAGAGAATGGGTTTATTTATTATATTAAAGGTCCTTATTAATTTGTTAACATATTATAGCAAATTTGGGTAGGTCCTTTGGCAGTTCCCTACCTACTAACTATACTCTAATTTCATCTGAAATAGCTTATTAAAGAGCCGCAACTTTAGCGGCTTTATTCTAATCTAGTTCGCCAATAAGGCCTAGAAATTCTAAAAAGAAGCTAGTAAAGTCTTAGTTCCGTTATTATAGGTTTTTAAGTTTAGTAACGGCTATATATTCGTGGCTGGCGTTATTATATGTTCGTTCTAATAGAGAGATAAAGATTTTAAAATTAACAAAGATGCCGTTATAGAAGAATAGGTCTATAGTTCGTGCAGCGTCTTTACTTAAACGAGATATTCCATAGCTAATCTTACTAGCTTTAGTAGGGTATTAGTTATAGTTTATTAAAGGTTTAAGACGGAGCTTAGTTATAAAGGGACGCAGGTTATTTCGGTTTCTATTAAATATTAAAGGGTTAGGAAGCTTTTCTAATTTCGTAGTAGGTACTGGGTTTGTTATAGGTACAGGTTAAGCTACCATTACTAGTTTAGGGTTTGCATTTAACGGGCTAGGTTTGCATATAGTTATTTCAATCTTATTTATAGGTATTATTATTAGGGTCTCTAATATAAGTGCCTTAAGGTTATAGAGTTCCTCGCGGATTGCTCTAATTAATTGCTAGTATTAAGCTTCTAATATCGCTCGCTGTTAGGCTAAGGCTTCCGTAAAGGACTATTATATTATGGTTAACTGTTCCCTAACTAGGGCCATAATGCTCATTAATGCGGGGGATTTGAGTTCGTTTACTATTTTGATAGTGGTTATTTTAACGCAACGTAATATAAGGGCGCGAAGAGACTTTGGGGAATATTCAAAGGAATAGTATAAATTCTATCTAAATTTAAGGGTATATAGCTCTTGCTAGGAACAAGACATTGCGTAAAGAAGAGAAAGGAACATAGGAAGCTTATAACTAAATATTTAGGAGTCTTGGCAGTAGACGCGTGGGCATATATGCACGTGGGTTTTAACAGGTTTCGACCAAATTCCATTACGTTAATGGAATTTGGTGGAATTCAATTGAGTTAGTAGAATTTGGCAGAATTTAATCGACTTGGCAGAATTTAGCAGAATTTAATTAAAGCGTCGGAATTTATCTATTGAGTGTTTCACCGAGACATTTCTACTGTAACTGGGCTAGTCCCGTTACACTTAGCACCCTGGTATAAGCCCTAAGTTAGAAGCATTTGTACAAGCCTATTATACCTATAATAATATTTCTTCTTCTTGTCTACACCCTAAGCGTTCCCCCTATATATATATAGTAACTACAGCATTGCCAGAGCTCCGCCTTAATAGGAGGGGGGGTAGTGTTACGGAACCCAACCATAGGGGCCTCTATAGGGGAGCCCCGTACTCTTGCGTGCACCTCGCGTATAGCTTACGTCAGCTACGCGTGGGTATATTACCCCCTAACGCCCTCGACCCTTATAATTAATTGCGTAACGTCTTGTAGACTCCTTAAATATATATATCCTATAGCCACTGCCCCCGTCCTATAATAGCTTTATAGTTATAAAGTACTATAGATTCTTATAGTCTATTAATATATATATTAGAAATAATAATCCTTTAAGCTTGGGACGCTATTATTTAAAGTATCTAACGATTATAAGTAGTTCCTTATTATATATCTTATAGTTTAATTTAGTAGGGACGAGTTTTTAGGAGAGAAAGGCTACTAAATATAGCTTGCCGTTCTTATTATATTGCAATAATACTTTACCTAGCGCATAATTAGATAAGTTTATTTTAATAATATATTTAAGGTTAAGGTTAAAGTGGGTAAGAATTAAGGTAGTTATAAAGTGATATTTTAAGTTATTAAAAGCTTATTTATATCTAGCAGTCTATTTAAATTTTATGTTTTTCTTTATTAAGTTTACTAATAGCTAGGCAATTTCTAAGAAGTAGTTAATAAATTAATAATAGAAGTTTACAAATCTTGAAAATCTTTAAATATCTTATATATTGCTAGGGCTTCCCTAGTTTATAATTATAGTAACATTTTTAGGGTCTATTTTAATTTTGTTATAGGATATAATTAAGCCTAAGTACTTAACCTTAGACGCATAGAACTTATATTTCTTAATATTGCATTATAAGCCTATATCTTATAGGCGTTTGAGGACTATTTTAATATATTTCTAATATTTAGAGAGCAAGAATAAGTAGATTAAGATATTATTAATATACGCGGTAATAAATATATTGAGGAATTTATAAAGTATATTATTAATATATTACTAAAATATACCGGGACCGTTCTTTATACTAAATAGCATTACTAGGTATTTAAAGAGTCTCTATTATATATAAAAAGCTATATATTTCTTATCTCCCTTATATATCTAGATTTTATTAAAGGTAGTAACTATATTAAGCTTTATAAAGTACTATACCTTTACTAAATAGTTAAGCGTCTCTTAAATTAGGGGAATTAGATATTAGTTTTAAATTATAATTATATTTAGAGCTTAATAATTAATATAAAATCTTAAGCCTTTTTCTAGCTTTTTAATAAACAGTATATTATTATTCATTGCTTAACGTCCGATTTGGATCCCTATTGGGCCCACGCGGACTACTCCTTATATATATATGGGGAGAAAACTCTTTTAAGAAAACCCCATAATCCATCTCCCCGCCTTTTGGGACTCGCCTATAAGGCGCCTACGAGTTACCTATAGTACTCTACTACCTTACTTTTTGACCTCCTTAGGAACCACTGCTGCTGTAACAAGCCCACGGACGCGCTAGTATCGCAAACTTTGCTCTACTACTGTAGAGTCATTAGGGGGCGCCTATTACTCCCCCCTTTACCTTTTATTACTATTTCCTTTGCAACCCGAAACTAGTCTAGCACATTTTGGCTAATAAGCCACCGGGTAACCACCTTAAGACCTTTTTATATTGGGGGTAGTGTGTTATAGTTCTCTATACCAGCTACTAAGAGCATAGCTTCTTGGTTGGTGCGTAGGGGGCATAACAGTATTATATATTTTAGTATCTATCTTGGCCAGCTATATTTATATCTTAGGCTGCCTACTAGGACACCTACCTAGTAGAGCCAATCTTTTAGTCCTATTATCCCTATTCTTAAGAGTGTTGCTATTATATTTTCTGCCTTTGTTAGGCCTTTTTAGAGCTCTTAAGTGTTTACCCCCTATAGCGTTAACTATGCCATGGCTTGGGTTTCTCTTGCCTAAGTTAGCCTCTGTACTTTTAACTCCTATATGCCTCTCCAGCGTTAGTCCAACCAGTATTATATTATAGAAGATGGTTTTCTGGCGTTCTTTTATACTCTACTTTAGCTCCTTTATCTTTTTTACTATTATCTTTACTGGCCTCTTACGCGTTTCCCTTTCTCCTCTATATAGGCCTGGGCCCTAACGCAGCACTATTCTTCTTTTACTTTCTTTACCTGTTTCTCCAATATCTCTTCCCTACTTTGGGGTTGTTGGTTTGTTCTTCTATAAGGCGCCTTAGGGTCCCTCTATAGTTTATTTAGGCGTGTCTTAATATACTTTATAACATTAGAGTTGCGTTCACTTTACACCCTTTATATTACAGCGGCTTCAATATATAGTTATAGGGGGGGAATATTGGCTTCCTTTTTAAGCAGTACTATAGCCGTTCGCTTATACCCGCCTGTTATACTCTAGAGGCAGGCTGTTTGGACCTTTTAGAGTGGTTTAAGGAGTAATTTAGGGGGGCCCTTCTCGGTTTCTCTAATGGCCCAAATACTGGATCTATATGTTATAGTTGGCCAGACAACTGCTATATATAGTAGGCGTAACCTCTGGAAGTATGGACCCTATATAGAATTAACAATCCTAGATAATGCAATATACTATACTTAGCTCTTATAGGCCGCTTATACCGCATATACGCTCTACTAGAGCTTACTATCTACCTATACTTCTAATACCCTTAGGCCCTGAACTGGTTAATCCCTAAAGCCTTAGATATAGATTGTATGCTAAAGATATATAGATTAGTTACGTTTTCTTATAAAATGGATTAGCTGGTATTTCTCTAGTAAGAATTGGACTCTATATTGTCTTACCTATTCTATATAGGTGTTATGGGCTTTCTCTAGTGTTCTGCAGTTCTCTACGGCTGTTGGCCCGTATATAATTAGGTTTATATCATTAACAAAGCCTATCCCCTAGGTCGCCCCTTCCTTAAAAATATTAAGTAAGTTGCTTATAAAGAAAAGGAAGAGTATAGGCAAAAGAGGTGATCCTTATAGTATACCTATTATAACTGCGATGGGGGGGCTCTAGTATCTGCTAAAGATTAGTAATATCTCTTTCTGGCCTATAAACCCTTAAATAAATTATATAATCTATTTTGGGAAGCCCTTTGCCCTAAGGATATATAGGAGGCGCTTATAGGGTATATTATTGTAGGCGCCACTAATATCTAGGCTAAGCATTAATACTACAAAGTCCTTGCGTATAGCCTATACAGTTTTAATGGTAGCAGCGAGTAGTGTAAGTGCTAATAGTATTAAGCGATCCTTTCTTGCCCCTATTTGGCTTTATAGTAGTAGGGCGTATTCCTCTGCCGTGTCTGCTATATAGTCCGCTATAACCTTTTCTAAGATTTTGCTTAGGGTGTTTTCTAAGGCAATAGGGCGGTAGCTTCCTGGGATTAAGTAGTCTACTTTACCTTCTTTTCATAAGATAACCGTCGTCATAGATCTTCTAAGTCGCGGGTAGTAGCCTATTGCAAAGCATGCTCTAGCTATATCTGCAAGCTAAGGTGCTATAAGTAGGCCATAGGTCTTTAAAGCTTTGTTTAGAATTCTATCTGGTCCTAGTGCTATATTATTTAAGAGGCGACTAATGGTTCTAGCCATTTCTTCAGTTGTCATATCGCTATTAACCCTTAGGTGAGTAACCGGTGTTTCGCTAGTAATATTACTAAGGTCTGCTAGAGCCGGTTAGGGGGAAAATCTTTTTATAAGGATCTTCGCCTTCTTATTATTATTACTTATAGCCTGTGGTTCGCCTGCTCTTTATAGGGGTGGTAGGTATAGGTCTTCTGCTAGACATCCCACCTTTTTCTTTACCTATCTTGCTATGGTCTAAAGGCCCTTATTATAGGGGATGCTCGGGTTAGTAGTGTATTCGTTTATAAACCGTCTCCAGTTATTTCTTGCTTCTTTTTTTAGGGTATTCTTTAGCTGGTTTCTTGTGTCTTTATATTATCTCTTGTCTTTAGGGTTGTGGCTACTTGTATATTTCCTTCTTGCTTATCATTAGCTAGCCACAAGAACCGCGCATTATACAGACTATACGTATTGCGCGTAAGGGCCCAGTTTTAAGACCAGGCAATGCTCTTCTAGCCTATTTTTAATCGCTGCCTAGATCCTTTCTAGTCTTTAATTAATTTCCTTAGGGGTAGCTAATAAGCCTCGCTTGTTTAGTATTAGGTAGATTTCTTCTAAGTCTTAAAGTTATTATTAGGTAGTTATATAGTAGAGTTTAATATACCTGCTTATCTAGGCCTCTACCCTAGTTTTCTGGTATTTAGTCCCAGTTACCTAGGCCTAAAGGCCTAGGGGGCTTTCCATAAGCAGTTGGCTACTACTACTAATTAATAGGGGTTTTTACTATTCTTTTAGGTATCTTATAATGGGCTTAACCCAAGTACTAAACCGCCCCTTAGCGGTCTATATAAGAATCTCCTCCTAGAGTTGGTATGCTTTTGCACGGCTTAGGAGCCTTCTATAGCCTCTAATTTTACGCCTTTCTTCATTATTTCCGCTGGTATAGGCATAAGCTGCCGCTTCTAGGGGTCGTAAATCCCTTTTTATATGCCTACTGGCGTAATCCTATAAGGGCGTCATGGCTGCATCCTGCAATATAGAAGCCTTGGGTACCTTCTATAGTTAAGGCCCAGATTAAAAGCCTCCCCTACCTAAGTAACTCCTATTTGCTCCTTAAATATACCTTACTGGCGTACCGCCCTAGAGGCGAACGGTACCGTCTATTAGTATACTAACACGCGCATCCGTTCTCTTAAGCCATATAATAGTCTCTCTGGCTAGGACGTAATCCTACCTGCCTACTAGGTATACCAAGGGTTAGGGCCTAGCTAAGGGGTAAGGTTCTTAGAGCTAGTAGTAGCTACTACACACTACGCCCTATAGGAGGCTAGTAGTAATATAGGGGCGTAATACCCTATACTGCTACCAGTCCCCATTTCGCGTTGCCTATAAGAGTCTCCTTATAATAGGCCGACTGTGTCTTATAGGAGAGGGGCTATAGAGACACTAGGTCCTATTTTGGATAACCTACTCCCCCCTCTCCTACTAACTAAGCTTGTATCCCCCCCTTTTATAAGCTAGCCTATATCTCTAACTGTCAAGTCCTTATCTAACTGGCCTGTGTTTCCCCTATAGCCTCCCCTATATATATGTATTAGGTTGCGTGTACTACGCCTATTAAGACCCTCCTGTAAGTCGCCTTATACATATACGTATTAGGTTGCGTGTATTACGCCTATTAAGACCCTCCTATAAGTCACCTATAAGTCGACTATAAGTTGAACGCCATAGGGCTGTTAAAGCTGGCCTATATTTCTGCTGCCTAGAGCTTTGCCCATATTTCCACCTTATTAAGCCGTCTGGTTGCTGTCGCGTTGCCATTACATCGCCATTAACCAGGTTGCGCGTACTACGCCTATTAAGACCCTCTTTTAAGTTACCTAAGTGTACCGGATACCAGATAGGCCCTTATAGAGGGGCCTTAATAAGTTTTCTAGGCAGGGCCTTAATAAGTTCTTTACAGTAGCCTTAGGGCCTTAATAAGTTTTATATAAAGTATCTATAACGCGTTAACCTTAATAAGTTCTTATAAAAGAAGGATCCCTACGCCCTTATTATATTCCCTTTGCGATCTCAGAGCTAGTGCAAGCCTAAGGGTATCCTATTATACGCCTAGGACGCGTCCATGTTAACTAGCTAGATAAGGCCAGTTTCAGGCCTAGCTGCAAGCCAGGTAGTTATATATTAGGCAGTTTTCGTATCCCAGTTTCCCTTAATAGGCCTCCCTAGATGGTAGAATAAGAGCTCTAAGCAGAGGCAGTAAGGCTCCTAGTGTTATTAAGGGCGATACGTTATACGCGTTACGGGCTCATCACTATAAAGTCAAACAACAGCGCTGCATGCGCTACGACGGCTCTCTACCATCGCCTCTATACTTGGCCATTAAGAGGAATAGAATTCTAGATAATGTTTCCACCCACAGTAACGTGGATACGTGCAGTAGGGCTTCGCGGGCTAATAAATAGTATAGATAAGGCAAATAGAGATTAACTAAGATAAATAAATCCTTTTTCTAGATATTTATTAAGGTATTATTATATTATAAGCAGTTCTTCTTATAATATACTATATAGCAGACCGAACTTTAGTATTATACTAGGCTTAAGTTCTATCTTAAAATTATGCTTATTTTAGTATAGGGCTAATTAGTTTGCAAATCGTTTTTTAAACTTATTAATTAGATTATAGTACTTTTTAGATATAAGAGGTTAAGAATTAATATATTATTTTGGTTCTAGTACTTTTTTAATATCTTCTATAGTTATAGTAAAGATTTTATAATTTTATAATTTTATCTTTTTGCTAATAAGATAAAAGGTGCGGCCTATATTATATAAAATTTAAAAGGTTTTAGCGTAATATCTTCGCATTCTTTACTGTTATTAGTAGTTACAGCTTTATTATTTTAGTTTAAGGCTTATAGTAAGGGCAATTTATATTATATTAAATTTAAATAGTTATTTTGTTGTTAGGGAAACTGCATTAGGAAATAGAGGCTTCCTTTATAGGCAAGGTCCCCTTACTTATTAACCCCAGCCAAGCCAAGACTGTCCCTTAACCTCAACTATAAAAGGCCATTTCTCTTGCCGCTTTTTCTCTTATTCTCTATCTTTCCTTTCTCCTAACGCTACGCCTCCTCTTCTTCTTACTACTAGTCCCTGGCACAGTCGCATTAAGGCATTTCTGCCGCCCTTTAGCGCTTATATATATATAAGTCCAGCCCACTCATTCCTTTATTTACCTGTATCTTAGACTAATAATTAATATAGTTAATTACGGCCTTTCTAATAGGTGACTCTCTTCTACAGTAATATATAAATAGTTATAGCCTCCTTTCCCAATTACCGCCTCTAGTGCTGGTGACTTTAATTATTGTTAAGATCTCTCAGCGCTGCCTCTGTCCGCTAAGCGCGAACATGCCCTTATAATCCTATTCTCTCTCTTATACTCTTTCTCCTTTGGCCTCCTAAATAACGCTAGCCTAAAACCGTCCTATAGGAAGGGGATTAGGGGAATTCCATAGTCACCAGCCGCATCAGCACCATTATCTTATTTAACTCTACCGCATATCTCCTTCCAGGGTAGGGAGGGACAGGTATACTATATTACTACCCTTAAGGGCTTAAGCGAGCTTACGTCGTACTTGTTTTAGCTAACCCACATACTATCTTCTCTCCTAGGATATACTATTAGTTAGACAGCCCACTTTAGCGTTTACCAATAGCTAAAGCCACCTATATTACAACTTATATGCCTGCTAGGCTACTTAGCGGAAAAGCAGCTAGACATCACCAATTTAAGCAACTACCCCATATGGGGCTGTATTAGGCATTATCTAAACAGACATTATATAGAGCGTTGCCTAGGTGGCCATATATACCTACCTAGCAGTATAGTTGCATTACCATAGATATTTTAGAGACGCCATTTAATCTGCTAGTTTAGGGCTAAGGGACTATTAGCTCTGCCTAACTGCTTAATAGCAGAGCAATAAAGGATTAACAATCCAGCCTTCTAAGCCATAGAGCTATAGTAGGAACCACCTAAATTAAAATTGGAAGGTTATAGATTTTAGGCGCATAATGGATTAGCGGCACCGCGGCACAACTATAAAGAAATCTCTAACACCAGCTAGCTACATTAGGAGGGCAAGCATTATACAGTACCTTATACAGCACCCCATGCAGTCCTTTACCTAGCGCATTTATATATCTATATATAATTACCGTGCGAGCGGCAGGCATATCCATTACTAAGCTATTAGTATTAGAGAGCCCCGCTACTAATAAAGACACTACCTCCTTTTGTTATAGATAGCTCGCAACGCGTACGCATAAGTGGGGCTTTATATCCTGTTAATACAAGCGGCGTAAAAGATTAGCTAGATCGGCATTGTTAGGAAGTAAATAGATATATTAGCGCTGCCCTTTACTAAGGAACAAGGGTGGAGAATTTAAGCCACTAATCTCCTAAAAAGGGGCTAGATGCAACAGCTATATTAGAGCTAAATATATCAGCTCGGACAGGCAGATATAGTTTAATTATAATTTACTAAGGGTATTAATTAGGCGCTAGGAATTTAAGCCCTTACAAACCTTTATACCCTATAAACGGCAATTAACCCCAGTCTATGCCGGAGGCGCACGCATTAAGTGCTTTAATTTGGTAAGAAGCCTAGGCAAGGGGTGACAGGCAAGGGGTAATAGACAAGAGCTAGCGGCAAAGGGAGGGCTAACTTGCACTTAAAAAGACCTATAATCCCCCTCAAGGCTATTAAAAGCTATAAAGCAATAGCAACTCTAATAATAACAACGTTGGCACTATCTTAATCTTTATTTTATATCCCTCCCAAAATTTTACTTAATAATAACAATTTCTATACCAGTCCCCCTAGAAAATCAATAGCTTTACCTCAGCACTATACAATTACAGCCCCTAAGAAAAGCGCAAGTAGTAGGCCTAAAAGGAGGAGTAGGGGAGTACCTATTTTCCCCCTAAAAAATAAAGAAGCATTAGAAGCTTAGGCAATTAACAGCATATTATTCTACTTAGGGCCTTAGTTTAGAGATTCCGTCTAATAAAGCATCTATAGACCCTATATATAATTACGAGAAAGCTTATAAGAAGTATTATAAGGATAATAAAGATAACAAGAATAACAAGGAAGATTTCTATAGGGATGGAAATAACAGTCAAGCCTCTAGAGGAAGTAGTCAAGGTAATTATCCCCTACAATTACCCCACTACGCTTTCCCTATTCCCCTAGCAGTTGTAAATATATACATCTAATAACTAGCAGAAAGTCCAATAGTTATTAAAAATAATATAGCTAATCTAGACTTAAAAGCTAAGGGCGACAAAGCTAGTAACGCTAATAACGAAAATAACAAAGCCAATAATTAACCAATACCTCGTGGATTAGGTATACGCTTCCCCTTTTAATTTACAATAGCCTTATTTAACAATTAATAGATAACGGGAATAACGGCAGTAATAAGAATAATGAAGATAATAAGCTGCCTTTATTAGAAGCGCTAGAAGAAGAGGTACGCGCACCTACGCACAATTATACCACACCCTTGACGCTAGACAGCAATCAAACGGATAATTCAGCTAAGGGACGTCGTATTGGAACTGCTCCGCAGCTTAGGCAGGAGCTTATAATATTAGTAACTGCTAGTTAAGAGTCTTTAGGAGCTAAGAAGTTAAAGAAGCGGAGGTCCGATGTCACGGGGCGCGGAACAGTGGCAGCTGAACGTATGTATTCGAGGAGTCTACAAGACGTTGCGCGATCGATCGTAAGGGTCGAGGGCGTAAGGAGGTGATGTACCTACGCGTAGCTGACGTAAGCTGTACGCGAGGTGTACGCGAGAGCACGGGGCTCTCCTATGGAGGCCCCTGCGGTAGGGTTCCGTGACACTACCCCCCCTCTTATAGAGGCGGAGCTCCGGCGACGCTGTGGTTACTATATACATGTAAAAGGGACGTTTAAGGTATAGAGAGGAAGAAAAAAAAGGGGGTATCGCTAAAGGTTTGCAAATAACGTTATATGACAAGGCTTGGCACCTAAGAATCCAACCAATTAGATAACTTTAACCGCCGGTTAAAGTTCCTGGACATCTTAACAATATTCCGGTTACGTAATCGCACTTTGCTGTTATATAATGGCAATCTGCGGCAATCTGACGGCAATTTGCCCTTATATAGCAATGTACAAAGGTTTAACTCTATAAGGGCTCCTATAGAGGGTTAGGCATAAAATCTCTGCTTAGGCCCGGTTTCTATGGGTTCGCGTGGTAAAAGTCGCTAATTAGATCCTTTGCATTTTTGAAGTCTTCCCATAGTTGCCATTCTGGCTGATCTATATTGAATCCTGTGTAGATAGCTCTGTAGTAGAGCTACTGTCCTTTGCCTTTGCCAAAGTATTTAGAGTTAATAATTTGTTTAACGGTCTACTCCTTATGGTTCTTATCTTTGTTCTTATCTTGGATTAGTACTGGTGGGGGTTTAGGCTATATTTATCCCGGTAAGGGGTTAGGCTGGTAAAGGTGTAGTAGCCATAGGTAAAATACAGGCTATATCCCGCGGGTGGCTAGGGTAGGCGGGAGCTTTAGCTTATATACGGCTCCCCTATTAATAACTTGTTTAATTAAATAGGGGCCAAGGTTCTTATAATCGAGTGACTTCATAGGCCTCTGTGTAGAGATATTGCGTGTATCTAGCTATACCCAGTTGCCCACACGCATCTCTGGTGGTGGCGTTTTATAACGGTTAACGAAGTAGGCCTGCTTTACTTAAGCCCAGGCCATTTCTCCCTTGCAGTAGTTGAGTAGATTTTTTATGTGGTCTGCATGCTGGTTAGCAAGTAGCATCTTAAGGCGTTTTCTATATAGCAGTTCTTTGTTAATAGGTTCTGGTGGCTCTATGCCAGATTAGGGGTAATAACCCTTATTCGCGAAGAACGGGGTAAGTCCTATAGTGGTTAAGACGTAGTTATTCGCTGTGAATTTACCTAGTAGAAGGTAATCTACCCAGTTATCTTAACTATAGGCGACTACCTATTATAGGTACGCTTTTATACTGGCATTAGTGTTTTCTAGTTGCCTAGCAGTTTTGTAGTAGAAGGATGTAGACATCTTGATGGAGATGCTAAGGCGTTGGCAGATTCGTCTCCATACATTGGAGCTAAACTGCGTGCCTTGGTCGGACGTAATTAAGTTAGGTAACCTATATAATTAGTAGACTTTGCGGAGGAAGGCGTTAGTGACGTTGCTAATAGCTACGCCTTTGGTTAGGACGTAGTGGCGCTTTTTTATAAGTTGGTATATTATTATAAGGATGTTCTTATAGGTACGGCCGTGTCGTTTATAGGGTGGTAGGTTAATAATAAAATCTATAGCGATATCTGCCCATTATCGTATAGGCACTAGTAGAGGGTATAGTAGTCCTTGGTACTTTGTATTAAAGGCTTTAGCGCGCTTATAACCCTAGTAGGCGCCTATAAAGCATTTAACTAAGTCTATTATTTTAGGCTAGAAGTAGTATTGGCTAAGAAGCTTATAGGTTCCTCCTCTGCCTAGATAGCCGCTTAATTGGAGGTTATAGGCTATTTGGATTAGTTGCCGTTATAGGTTTTCTAAGTTAGGGATAAATAGGCGGCCTCTATAATAGAGCCTATTCTCTTTTATTTCTAAGGCTGCTATATTAATCTGGCCTAAGCTTTAGAGGTTAGTAGGCAGCGTATAGGCGCTAGCGGTCTTTACGGTAATAAGTTGGTGCAGTAATGGGTTAACAGAGGTGTTATATACCGTAGTAATAAGCTTGTTAATTTCGGGAGGTGACTCTAGTTCTATAGTATAAAGCTAAGGTACAGTTGGCTCTGTTATAGGTAGTATACCTAGGGCCAAATTCCGTGCTTTTAGGATTATCTGTTATTGGAACTGATTATAGGGGTTATCTTTAGACTAAGGAAAGTCTTGTAAGCGGCGTGTTAGGCTATTAGGCTTAGTACCTTATACTCCTAGCCTATATGCGATTTTAAAGTTAAAACTAGAGAGGAACTCGTTCTAATGTACTTAGTGTTAGTTTAGCTGCTTTGTGGTTATAAAGTACTTAAGGTTATGATAATCCATAAGGACTTTAGTTGGGTAGTTAGGTTCTGCTAAGGAGAGTTCTAGGCAGAATTCTTTAAACGCTTATATAATCGCAAGGAGTTCCTTGTTATAGATCTTATAGTTATACTCTTATAGTGTGAGCTTAGACGAGTAAAATATAACTAGGTAGAGAAGACCGTTATTGCCCATTTAGGAGAGGACGCCTGCGTTAATATAGTCTAAGGAGTCGGTTTTAAGATAGAGTTGTTGTCCTGGTGTAAAGTAAGCTAAAATAGGTGCTTTAGTAAAGGCATTTTTAAGGTCTTGGAACGCCTTTTTGCATTTAGGCGTCTAGGTAAAGCATAGGTGCGTTTTCCTTCCTTTTACAGAAAGGCCCTTTATTTATATTATTGCTATAAGTGGTGCTACTACGCCTAAGAAGTTGTATATAAATTTTTAATAAAAGTTGGCGAAACCAAGGAAGGCTTATATGTCTTTAATGCAGTTAGGGGCTTGCTATTTAGTAATTATACATACCTTCTTGGGGTCCATGCGGATACCCTTAGTGGTGATAATTAGTCCAAGGTATTTTACTTCTGTGACTGAGAATTCGCACTTTTTTAAATTAATATGAAGTCCTGCATCCCTAAGGCGTTGTAGGACCTTTTAAACGTGTTTAGTATACTTAGAAGGGTTATTACTATAAATAAGTATGTCGTCCAGGTATGTAGAGTAGAAGTTATTAAGGTAGTCCCGTAAGGCGTTATTAATATAGCTTTGGAAGGCGCCTAGGCCGTTGCATACGCCAAAGGGTATAACGGTATATTTAAATTGGCCGAAATATAATGCGAATGCAGTTTTCTATTTGTTACCTTCCCGTATTTAGAGGTAGTTAAAGGCGGCAATAATATCAAGCTTAGTATAGATTTTGGCTTAACTAAGCCGCTTAAGGGTCTTATGTATAAGCGGTACTGGGTATTAGTTCTTAATCATAATAGTATTAAGTCCTCTATAGTTAATATAGAATCGGATACCTCCTCCTGGCTTCTTAGCGAGAAGAATAGGGGCGGCTGCTGGTAATATGCTAGGACGAATAAACCCTTTGTTAAGGTGCTCGTTAATATACTTTTTGATAACTAGGAGTTTGTCTTTTAACATTAGGTAGGGTCTCTTATAAGGTGGCATTTTTTCTTATTTAATGTTAATGGCATGGTTATTAGGTTAATGTAGAGGGAGTATATTTACGCCCTTTTATAAGTATATGTTAATAAAGTTGTGGTACCTCTTAAGGAGGAGTTTGCGGAGTTCCTTATTGGTAAGTCCTTTTTTAAGCTTTATAAACTTCTTAAAGTCTAAAGGTGAAAGTCCGTAGAGTTCCACAGGGGTGTTATTTTCTGGAAGGTTAACTATGTCTATCCTATTACTGTAGAGGACGTAGTCCTGTTCTTTATCGAGCTTATATAGTTATAATTAGGAAGCTGTAGCAATGGTCCAGCCTTTCTTATGTGCTATATGGTAGAAGGCCACGGCACTTACGTAGTGGCAGTTAGTTGTAGGTGGGGTAATAAGGGGTTTTTTAGGTTAATAGCCTAGAGAGTAGGTAGAGGCGGCTAGGCTATGCCCTAGGTAGGTCTCTCTATAGTAGTTAGAGTTAAAGGTTACTTCTCTTTTCTTCCAGTTAATAACAGGGTTGTATTATTTAAGCCAGTTCATTCTAAGGATAATAGGGTAGTTGGCAAGTGGTGTAATATAGGCCTAGAGCTCTTCCTGGTGCCCATTTATATCTAGGTAGAGTTATGCCATATAGGTAATCTTTTGTGCGGTACAATTACTGTCAGCAAGTTGTAGGGCGTGGGCTTTGATAAGGGGTAAGGTAGGTAGGTTATAAGTATACACGAATTAGGTATCTATAAATTTATTAGTGGCTCCACAATTAATTATAGAATAGCTTTTATATTGTTTTTTAGTAGTAGTTCCTACTATAGGTAAAACTATCTGCTTCTGTCTGTTTATCTTTATTAAGTTATCTATTAAGCAGGCCAATATATAGATCCCTCCATTATTAGGGCGTCCCAACCCACGACTTAGGGCTAGGACTTGGCATTTTCTGCTTTCATTTCCAATTTTACTACCATTACTGCGTCCTCGTCTTGTATAGTAGCGGCGCGTAGCGAGGTGTTCGGTGTTCAAGGTATAAAGTTAGGTGTTAGGCGGCAATTACCGAATCTGGCTATTAGGTAGTTTGGGTTTTTATAATAACAGCCCTCTTAATGGCATCTATAGCAGCGCCCTAGCTTCTAAAGTAGCTTGCGCTTTCCATCTAGGAGTTTACATAGGAAGGTTGGTATAGAGAGGTTAATATTGGCTCTGGTACTAGTATTAGTAGTAGGCGTTAGTGGCTTAGTGTATATAGGTATAGTAGGCCTAGGGGGCTTTTATATGGGGGCCTTTGGGCGAGGGTTGGCAGTAGAGATCTAATTTAGCCGTTATTTAATCTTCCGTAGGGCTGCTACCATATTATACATGTTATTGTAATTGTGACTAGCGGCGGCATAACTAAGGCAATAGGTGACCTTTTTAAGGAGATCTTCTTGGTCCTTAGTGTTGTCTTAAGCGAGGACTCTAGTGTATTCCTAAAACTTAACATAGAACTCATTAAATGATTTAATAGGACTTATCTTTAGGGCGCGTAGTTTGGCTTAACTGGTAGCCACTAGGTTGTGGTTGCGATATATTAGGTTAAGGTTATTAAGGACTTCCTAGTTAGACTTCCACTTTCTAGGGCTATTAGTCTCCTATTAGGCGAAGAGTCTGTTAAATAGGGTACCCTTTATATACCTAATAATGTAACCAATCTTGGTATCCTCTATGGGAAAAAGGTAAGCGCTCTAAGTTAGCTTCTTATAGATTTACATCTTCTAGTAGCTGTATTCCTTGCGGTCTCCCTAGAAGACTAGGGGATCTGGGTATTATATATTAGACCCCGCAATTATGGCTTGAGTTTGGTTGCTATTGTAGGGGTCGCTATTAGGTGAAGCTGCTTAATGCTGACTTTCGGCTAAGCGTTGGGTGGGTAAGGTTGCTAGAGGTATAGAGGCTTAGGTGGTGTAGTGCATAGTAGGGGGGTGCTTAGCATTGTTACGGATGTGCTTGTTAAGCTAAGACTATAGGTATTTAATTGTGCCCTCCTTTTTGGTAACCTTAGTAATAAGTATAATCTTATCTTTCTTTAATTATTGGATGTCGCGCTTAGATATATAGAGGTTATCTTTAGTTTCTTAGTGTGTATTATTAGCAAGTGCCTTACTAGCTTATAAGTCTTAGATAATATTATAATCTTAGGTAGTACGTAGTTTAGCTTATATAAGCTTTAGGTAGTAGTTCTGTAGAAGGCGGTAGTATTTATTAGGTTCTTGTGCTACTATTTATATAAACATCTTAGCGTTTTGTATTTTAATCTTAATAGGTGGCTACCCTTTGGGTTGCTTTTCTATGGCTGTGTAATTAATAAAGGATAAAATATCGCCAGTGTCTATCTTGTTAAGGTTGTTACTGTGGCCACCTGTACTAATAGGGGTATACCCATCCTGCTGGGCTGGTTGACTTTTATCGTCTTTAAGGTAGTGCTGGGTGCTTGGGGGTACTTATAGTTGTAACTCTTTTAAGCCACTAGGTTTGCCTTTAGGGGTTAAGGCTAGGGTTAATAAATTAAATTCTCCTGGGATTGATTGGCGTTGTAGGTTAGGTTAGGGTATTGGGTCGCTTTTTGGGCTTGATATAGTAGCTAGTAAGGAATATCGTCTTACTATCGTGGTGCGAAGGTTGCTTGTAGATACGCTGCTTCTAGCAGCGCCTGTAGTATCATAGAGACGTGGAATTGGTCATAGGCTGGGTATTAGTGGTAAAAAAAGGCGCAACGTAATGTCATGGGGCGCGGAACAGTGGTAGCTGAATGTATGTATTCGAGGAGTCTATAAGACGTTGCGCGATCGATCGTAAGGGTTAAGGGCGTAAGGAGGTGATGTACCTACGCGTAGCTGACGTAAGCTATACGCGAGGTGTACGCGAGAGCACGGGGCTCTCCTATGGAGGCCCCTGTGGTAGGGTTCCGTGACATCCAATTAGCTTAATTAACTAGATAGCATTAATTATATCTCCAATACTTCTATTAGTAAGAGTGGTAAGAGCGTATAACCTAGAAAGTAATAAAGGTTACCTACTTCTGTCAGATAATCAGTATTCTCTAAAGGCGTGGGTCACGTGCACGGGTCACGTGCACTGTAAAATCTCTTCGTAGCTCGTAGCCCTAGGGCCCTAAGACATTAGACATCAATTAACGATCAAGTCAAGATCATCAATTAATTAACCCATTTTATTAATAAGCAGCTCTATCTAAATTATCTAACAGTTATAAGCCCGGTCCGCCGACTTAAGAAGCTATTTAGCTATTACTTAATCATTTAAAGAAATTCTACCTTATCGTTAGACTCTGACACCTTATCGTTAAGACACAGACTCTGACAGAAATTCTACCTTAATTATCACAGGATGATTCTTCCACGAGATTCCATGAGATTCCACGAGATTCTACAAGAAATCCTACCTTAATCGTTATAGGACGATCCTAATAACAAGGACGATCCTAACAACAAGGACGATCCTAACAACAAGGACGATCCTAACAACAAAATACCATCTTAATTCCTCCTTTGCCTATCAGTCAAATGACTCCACCAATGTTAAGTTTATTAATGACGATTATCCTTAATAAGCCAGAAGACTGGGAGCAATAGCTATAGCAACTCCGAGCCCTTATGGATTAGCAAATTTGGGCCTATATTAACCCAGCCATAAAAGCACCTTAAGAAGGTCTATTTAAAAAACCACCTTATCTAAAGGTTACAGATTTTAATAAGAATATAATTTTATATATATAGCTCTTAACAAATTAACAGAAATCATACAAGAATAGCAGATAATACTATAACTAGGATATAAAGTATTTCCTAAAATAGGAAGATTATCTTTAATAGACCCGCACCTAGATTATATCTATAGTATTAATTTAGAAGAAGCTACTGCTTAACCCTTCCTTAACTATTAAAGAATGGCTATTTTAATTAAAGGAGAACACAGAACCTACCTTGTTATTTATTAGGAAGAAGGTACAACACTAGTATATAAAAGCCCTTAAGGGGTTTAAACACTTATTAAAATTAAATTAGTGGTTAGATTAATGGGAATATATAATAGTACTAGGAGAGAAGTATAAGATCCCTTAAATGTCTAATAGAATCTGGCTTTAAGATTTAGCAGAAGTTATTTAACCGTTTAGTAACGCCTACTATGTAAAGTACACTACTAAGTTAAATAACCCTTAGAAGTTAAGATCTTCTAAATACTACAGAGTAGTAAAGGAGCTATAAGAAGGACTTAGAATACCCTTAAAGAAAGCTAATACTACTATAAGAGGGAGTACCTTTAATGCAGACTTTATAGAGCAAGCTATAATAGATCACTCTAATACTACTAAAGGTCTAGGGAAAGAAACCTTAGCATGTACTAGACGCTCGAAGAGAGCTAGGTCACTAGTAGATAAGGAGACGTCCCGCAAGAAGCTACTACCTATGTGCTTAGCATGTGAGAAACGAGGACATTCCCTTTAAAACTATTGGTATTTATTTAAAGACAAAAGACCTAAAGGAGTTATAATTAGAGATGCTTGTATTAAAAGGGTACTAAAGAAGGTAGAAAAGAATAAGGATCTCACTAACTAAATTATAAAGATTAGACTTAAAAAACAAGAAGACAAGGCTTAATAACAACAGGATAAGAGCTAGGAGATAGTTAAGATTAAGGGAGAAGCTAATATAATATTCCTAGAATTATATTACACCGATTAACTCCATCCACTAAAGCTATTAACTATTCTTAACTGAGGAACCACTCTCTATATCTTTAATAACCTCTCTTATTTTTATAATTTTAGGAAAGCTTTAAGATATAAATATATTACCGCCGGCAGCTTAAAAGTGCCTATACTAGGCTACAGCGATATTACTATCTAAGTTACAAAACCAGACAAGAGTAAGGGAACCCTACGTCTTAAGGACGTTGCCTTTTATACGGACTTTAATACAAATCTAGTGTCGTTCCGTCTGCTTTGAAAATAAGGGTTCTACTAGGATAATAAAGGAGACAACAATCTTCTAGTTTGGAAGGATGATACAATCCTATGTTAAATGGAAGAACGTTATAGATAATAAACTATTGAATATGTCTGACTAGGAAGTCTATTAGCGTTTAATATAAGCCAACTGCTACACCGCCAATGGAAGCGTAGAGCATTATTAAGAGACGCTTGTCTAGACTTAAAAGGTAATATATATTTATAGTACCTGCGTCTAGGTTATCTAGGACCTATAAGCCTTCATTATTTAGGTCTTAATGCCTTAGGAGTTAAGCTTTAAGGCCTAAAGACGATAAAATATTAATATTATAGTCTCGCTAAAATTAAGTATTAGGTCTTAAGAAGGTTCTTAAAACGAAATATTAATAAACCTTATTTTAACCTCTATATTAACTAGACTGACCTTAAGGAAGCGCATACTAGATTTATATGAGTTATGTTTATCCACAACACCTTCTTAGGAAGAACCTTCCCGTATTTTATAATAACGCATAGCAAAGAGAAGGAGATACTATAAGTACTTAAAGATTTTATCTAATGGATTTGTCTAAGGTATAACCTTAAGGTTAATACTATTAGATTAGATAACGAGCTAGGGAGAAGGAAAACCCTTAAATGGCTATAGACTTAAGGGATTACATTTAAGCCTTTAGCGCCTTATACCTAAGCTTAGAATAGTACCACTAAACGCTTAGGGGGTATAATTATTAAGAGAGTATAAGTAATAAGAATTGCTGCTAATCTACTACACGACCTATAGAACGAGATAATTAACTACACAGTCTACCTTTAAGATCGAACGCCACTAAAAAGTAATGGTTAGAAATCGCTATATAAGAGGTTCTATACCTTCCTAGCTAATGGGTTAAGAAAGCCGCAACTAGCGTACCTAAAAGCCTACGGCTGTAGGGCGTACGCGATAATATCGGATGCCTAGCTAAAGAAGAAAAGGCTAAGCAAGCTAGATCCGCGAGCCCATATCGGCTACCTCGTTGGCTATAACTCTACCAATATCTATAGGATCTGGATCCTATACAAAGGTATTATTATCTCTACTAGGGACGTTATCTTTAATAAGAAGATGTTCTTTAACGGCAAGTAAACGGACATCTTAAAGGACCTATACGCTGAGTTAGACACGCTAATTAAGAAGATTTAACTTCCTAATACCCTAACTAAGAACGAGGTTCTTCTAGAAGATAATAAAGAAGTATTTAAACCGTCATTTTAAAAGGAAGACGATGACGCCGACAATAAGCTAGTTTAAACCTTTAATAAGTTAGCCGATCTTAAGCTTGTAAGAGCCCTTAAAGATATATATTATATGCCACCTCTAACGGAAGAAGATAAAGAATCTCCTTATACCTTTTACGTTGAGTATTCTACAAAGTTAGAGATATAAGATACTAATTAGGACATAATTAACCAAATAGGAGATGGGTTTTATACTTAGGGGGTGTTTAATAACTTGGTTAAAAACTTATTTAAGGAAGCCCGCAATAATAGGTTTAAAGACTTTATTATTAAAAGGCTTACTTTAGCCTATTACAGCGCCTTCTTAGCAGGAAGGAAGTTTAACCTTAATAGTTAACTTAATAACAGTAAGCTAAAATTAGGTAGAATATATAATATTAGATTACACAGGAAGAACTTACCTTTGCTACCTTAGTTAATCTATAACCTTAATACGCACCCTCTTTAAGATCGGTTCTAAGAGGCTTAATGAGCCTACCTCTAATCCCATTATTAAATAAGGTTATTTTAAGAAGCAGATAAGAAGCATGCAAAGGGACAGTAGATCCTTAGCTTAATATAGATGTTCATCTATAAGATAGACAAGCATAGATTCCTTTAGAAATGTAAGGCATGTTTAGTAGTATGCGGAAATTAACAGGCCCTAGGAGACCTACCTATGAGAGCTACTACATTAGCTAGTACGACCTTCCGAACCCTTATGGCGATTACCGCAAAATTCGACCTAGAGACGACACAGATAGATGCAGTTAACGCGTTTATCCATTGCGATCTTAATGAGGTCATTTATATAAAGCTACTGCTAGGGTTTAATAAAGGAAAGATAGACAAAGTACTGCGCTTAAGAAAAGCCCTTTATTGACTATAATAATCCCCTTTATTATGGTAAAAGAATCTTATAAGCTTGTTAAACGAATTAGGTTTTAAAGAGGTTCCTTAGGAGCCATGCGTTATACTAAAAGGAGGAATAGTCGTCTTCTTCTATATTAATAATATTGTCTTCTACTACCGAAAGACAAATAAGAAGAAAGCTTAAGAAGCGATTAAGGAGCTAAGCAAGGAATACTAGATAAGTACCCTTAGTAAGCTAAAATGGTTCCTAGAAATCTATATACTACGCAATTATAGCTAGAGGCTCCTATAGCTATCCCAGGAAGCCTATATTAAGAAGATAGCTAATTAGTATAAGATAGATTTTATAGGGCGTCTTTTGGACACTCCTATAGCAGAATCTAAACTCCTACCTACTGATTACCGATTAATCCGTCCGATGCTTCCGTCCCCTAATATAGACCTATTAGTCCGTCCTATATCCCTACTAGCTTCTATAATACTATATTAGAAAAAAATGGGTTTAATACTCTATATAGCCACTATAACGCGTCCAGATATTGCTTTTGCAGTATTACAGCTGGCAAGGTTTAATCAGAACCTAAGCTAAGAGCATTATTAAGCGGCAGATAGAGTTATCTAGTACCTATATAGCACGAGAAGCAGAGCAATCTGCTATAGAGAAGATAAGGAAGGAACGAACAGTAGAGGGAAAGACAAAGGAATACGTAATAAAGGACGAGACGACGGAAGAGATAGTGCGTAATCATTTATCTGTACTAGCAACGCATTATTCACGGACAACTCCATTAACAGAAAAAGCTCGCAAGGATACATTATAAAGCTATTTGGGGGGCCGATCGCCTAGAGAGCAAACAAGCAGGGTATAGTTACAACGTTAAGCATAGAAGCCGAGTTGTTAGCCCTATTATAGATAGTAAAGGAAGCTATTTTTATTAGTAGGCTGTTTAAAGTAATAACGTTACGCCTAAACAAGCCCTTAATTATTAAATGCAACAATATATAGATGCTCTAACTAATTATGGAAGATATAGTAAAGCTAATTATAAAGCTCTAATATATTAATATCTATTAATACTAGCTATGTTAGGAATACGTAATAAGATAAGTATAATTTTAATAAACAGTAATAAAGGAGATAATTGCTAATGGACTTACAAAGGCCCTGCCCAAGCAGAGGTTTTAAAGCTTTATTAATATAATCGGGATAGTGGACAGTAAGGAGCAGCTAGATAAGGAGAAGCAACTAGAGGACCTAAGGGACAGTATTAGAGCAAGACGGAAGGATTCAGATGAGATTACGGTTCAATTGACTCATTAACGGACACGAGAAGGTGGCTAGCTTTGACCTCAAAGAGCTTAAAGCTAAGGGGGTGTGTCAGATAATCTATATTCTCTAAAGGCGTGGGTCACGTGCACGGGTCACGTGCACTATAAAATCTCTTTGTAGCTCGCAGCCCTAGGGCCCCAAGACATCAGACATCAATCAACGATCAAGTCAAGATCATCAATCAATCAACCCATTTTATCAATGAGCAGCTCTATCTGAATTATCTAACAACTTCCCGGAGGACCATGCCTTCTAGTTCTTCTACCCTTGGCCTTAACAACAGTGACAGTATTAAGGAGCAAGTGGTCTCTGCTGCGCAGCCCACCAGCTCCTCCCCCTAGCACTATATATCTCCTCGCGATACTAAACCACTAGAAGATGGGCCTAATAACAGTCGTAATTATATTCTAGATAATCTTATTAACGGCTTAACTAAAGAAAGCGATAATAAGGATGGCGAGAACGTTATAGATAAAGGCAAGGCCGAGAACTACAGTAATAGAAGTAATAATAGTAATGATACGGATAATAATAACTCTAGGGACGGTAACAGCAGCAATAGCAACAAGGGTAACAAGGCTCGCGGGTATATAGGGTAACAAGGATTACCAACCTCTATTACTAGTTAATTAAAGACAAAGCATGCTATAAAGTATTATCTCTAGCGGTCTGTGAGGGGACTTTGTAGACAGGGGGCTATAAGGACACGATTGTGGAACAGGATAGATTGGTGAGAGACGAATCCTTGAGGAGGTAAGGCCTCTGGGATCGTGGAGACTATATACTACGGGCACGTGCCTCCGGCACGTGACCGGC
>Ga0307507_10001412_pt1 | contig 53831 bp, 5 predicted proteins | sample 7_EM_MG_FD_207223 | JGI IMG/M metagenome (GOLD analysis project Ga0307507, IMG submission 207223) | Populus trichocarpa ectomycorrhiza microbial communities from riparian zone in the Pacific Northwest, United States - 7_EM | ecosystem: Host-associated > Plants > Roots > Unclassified | place... | reverse complement strand
GCTACCCTAGTTATGACCGTTTGGAAAATCAAAACTAGCCGAAATGCTAATTTGGTGGTAAACAACTAACAAAAGTTCCAAACGGTCATAACTAGGGTAGCGGTCAAAACCCCGTTAACTACGTTATAGGTGGTTGAAGAGATTTCAAGGAACTTCGACCGCACGGTCGAAGTTGTCCGATTGGTCAGATTCCTGCCAAGAGGTTTCTCCCACAAGTCTCATCACGTGATATCATTGCGGACTTGTTTGCCAACACCCTCCCTTAAGCTCAGTTAATGATACCGCTATATACACTATATATAGGGGTGTAGGATTGCTTAATAAGGGTTACTAAAGCTCCTCTAAGGCGGAACAAGTATCTAATAAGGCATTATGCTCTCCCTAGCGCCTAGAGACAGCGCCTACTCTAGACACGTCCCCTTTTAGTGACTAATCAGATCGCTTAGATTTCAATCCTTATCGTCAAATTAAAGCCGTAGATTTAATCAATTAATTAAAGCTTAATAGAGCTGTAATGAAGTCCAAATTTAATATATATTGATACTATAGAGACTTAATTCAATTAAGGTATTCCTGCTAGTAAGGTCCTTCCTTATAAAGTGTAATAAACACTTATAGCAGGAACCACGTTATAAACACTAATGGGCTAGGTAATGTAAGTATAGACAAAGGTAAGACCGTTTAACTTAGTGGAGTGTATTGCCTAATAGATTAACTCTAATATATTCTAAGAATTACTATAAAGAGGAAACTATCTAGAGTAGGGACTGTGGTCCTTTAAATACACAACCTAACTCCTAGGGAATCCTCCGTGTATATAATATACGTGAGGTATATAAGGTATATAATATTCCTAATATCCTTTACGTTCCTAACATTCCTCGTTATATAATCTTAGTTACTATTCCTCGTTACATAGTTCTACCAGATACATTATAGCCCATGCCGTAACCAATTTGATAGCGTCCGTTGGCTTATTATTAAGCAGTTATAACATTTTATTTAAAGCGTCCGTAATACCCACTCCCTCCTTTCTATCTTCGTCCTTAAAGATATTACTTATCCCTAAGTCATTAACTAGAGGTATAGTGCCGCTTTATTTAATATAGTTTACTAAATAACCTATTATACTAAAACAGCCTTTATTATCGCATATACAGCATTATACTTAAATACTTACGCTCATTTTATCGTTAAGTGAAATTATAAGTTCTTTATGCTCTTATTGTATTAAGAAGGGGTTAGTATACATTACAATTGCGAATCCCTTGGGTTGCCAACTGTCTTCTTATTTAGAATGCACTAATGTAAATATACGGTCGTTCTACGATATTTGTGCTGCGTCTAATGCTAAGTATATACGTCTTGTACGTCTTTAGGGTTATCTCGTTCCTAACTTAATTTATTATAGGGTCTTAAGTTTAATCGGCCGCTGCTAAACTAGATAGTGAATTATTAAGCGTCCTTAATAAACTCTATTGTTTTTATAAGACCAAGCAGGAAGCCGCTAACGCCTAACAGCGAGCTCTTAAAGCTCGTTTAGCTGCCTCTACGCGTTTATTTTATCTTAAGAAGGTTTATAAGAAGGTTCGCTTAAAGGAGTAGAAGTTAGTTAAATAGGGTCTAGTTAAGCTAGAGGTTAAAAAAAGGGTTCTAATTAAGTAGAGAAGGAAATAAATCTAAGTAGTTTAGTAGATCCTTTTTACTTATCGCCTTTAACTAATTCTTTCTTTATTAAGTCCTCCTTATTACCTAATTTACTTTCTTATAATACTCCTATACTTTCCTTTAAGCTTTAACCAAATTCTCCTTTAGTTTCTATATAGTGTCCTTATAGTCTATCCATTTAACTTTATACTACATATATCTGTTAATATTCTCGTAATTAATAACTTTCTATACGTCCTATTTGTCTTCTTCTTATCCTTAATTAGTTTTTATTTATATACTAGTCCTAATTGTCACGGAGTAAGTACAAGTGGTGATAATATATAGCGAAGTAGATATTATTAAGCTATATATATAAACTGTATAATAAGGTCAAGACGTTGCGTAAGGAAAAAAAGTAAGGAAACGGGAAGAAAAGGGTATATATTATTAACTTAGTTGCTTAGTTAACATATACACGGGGCAGAATAGGCTTTAGGTTATAGTTCTAGCAGAACTTAGCAGAATTCGGCGGAATATAGTGGAGGACGGCAGATTGCCGTAAATTGCCTTAGATTGCCATTACGTGCCTTAATTAACTAAGTTGTTAATATAGAGGGCGAGATAGTAGAAACTAGTAAACGTGTGTAAGGTGTTACGGGGTAGTCCCATAATAGTACCCCCCCTTTAAACTCGAGCTTCTGCAAGATGGGGCTGTGGTAGTTCTAGGTAGAGTTTATAAAAGTCTTCTACAGCTTATGTAAGTCCTATAGAGTTAATAGGTTCCTATAAGGGTTCAGTAAAGCCTCTCCACTTTGTGAGGTATATATACTGGCGTTTTTATTTATCGTACTTAATGTCGTTAATTCTTTTAATAAAGTACTTATCCTTACCATCCACCTTAACTGGTGGAGGAGAGTTCTAGATCTGTCTAAATAGGGCGTCTAATATAGGGGTAGTAGGGCGGAGGACTGACGTATAGAATATAGGGTGGATTTTAACCGTATTAGGGAGCTTTAGTTGGTAAGTATAAGAAGAGACAACTTTTTTAACCTTATAAGGGCCGGTGTTCTTCCAATTAAGTTTCTTAGTAGGTCATTTTGTGTTTAGATTTTTTATATCTAGCCAGATAAAGTCGCCAACTTAGTAGGCTAGTGCTAGGGTTCGGTTCTTATTTGCTGCGGCTTTATAGACAGATTAGGCCTATATTATTTTATTAGTAAGAAACTCTTATAGTTCTTCTATCTTCTTTATAAATTTATTTACTTCTATAACTTATAAGGCCTAATAAGCTAGGCGAGGGACATTACTAAAGGGGTTAAAACCTATTCGCGGATGCTAGCCGTAGTTAGCCAGAAACGGGGAGACCTTTATGGTTTTTAAGACACAGTTATTTACAGTAAACTTGGTAAATATAAGCTAGTCTATCTAGTCATCTTATAGATATAACGTGTATATCCAAATATATTATTCTATTATAGCATTTATACGTTTCGTTTAACTATCCATTTCCAGGTAATATGCCGTAGATAACAGTACTTTAATGCGGAGTTAGGTAGTTAGTTCTTTTCAAAACACTAAGACAAACTAGCTGCCTCTATTAGAGATAATTATTTTAGGGAGTCTATGGAGTTTCTATATATAATCTAGGAATAGTTAGGCAACAGCAGGTATTAACATATTAGGGTAGGCAATTAAGTGTTTTATCTTAGATAGTTAATCTATAACTACTATAATGTTCGCGCAGCCTCTACTTATAGGGAGATCAATAACAAAGTTAATTAAGATATCCTTCTATCTTCAGTTTAGAACCGGCAGTGGTTTTAGAAAGCCGTTATACGTCTTATATAAAGCTTTAGCTTATTAGTAGGTATAGTAGCTAGAGACATACCTCCGTATCATATTATATATATTTAGCTAGTAGTACTCCCGTTAGAGTAGTTCTAGGGTTTTTCCTCAGCCTAGGTAGCTAGCTACTAGTAGGTTATATACGTGTTTAAGGAGCTTAAGCTTAAGCTTATTATAATTAGGGATAACTAGGCGGTTCTAGTAGTATAAGCAGTTTCTATAAGTTTTATATTTGCTTAAAGAAATCTTTTTAGAGCGTCTAACACCATCTTAAATTAGCTTAAGCGTCTCTTAGATAAATTTATTATTTAGATATTTATTAACTATAACCTATTTAATAGTTTAATTAGTTATTTTAAGGGTATATACCATAAGATCTTTAATAGGGGGATTAAATAGCTTAAGGCGGAGTAGAGTCTAGTTATAGTAGAAGCGCGCTTCTTCTTAAGCTAGTGCGTCTTATAAACATCGGGTTAGGGTATTAGGCTTCTAGCCTTAAACGCCTAGGCGGTACGTAATTAAAAATTGGAATTAGGATAAATATTCTAACTAGTAGGCTTAATAGTGGCTTAGCTATTTTATAGTTATAAAGTACTATAGGTTCTTATAGTTACTAAGAACTTTAATTAGGAATCCAGTTCCTTCTAGTTCTAGTTACTATTGCTTAAAGTATCTAATAATAGCTAGCAATTCCTTATCATAGATCTTGTAATTATATTTAGCTAGGCTTAGTTATTTTAAGAAGTATGCTATAGGGTGCAATACTCCTTTTTTATTATATTAAGACAGAATACCTCCAGTAACGTAATTAGATAAGTTAGCTTCTATAACACTTATTTAGTTAGGGTTAAAGTGTTAAAGCATAGGTATAGTAGTAAATATAACCTTTAGATAAGCAAAGGCCTTCCTATATTTCTTACTACAGATAAAAGCTTTATCCTTTCAGGTTAAGGCTATAAGGGGTAAAACTAAGGCGGAGAAGTTATTAATAAACTATTAGTAGAAGTTGGCAAAGCCTATAAAGGCCCTTACATCCTTAACGTTCTTAGGTTCTTACTAGTTTATAATTACTTTAACTTTCTTAGGGTCCATTTATATGCCGTCTATAGAAATAATAAGTCTAAGGTATAGAACTTCCATTTTATGGAACTCATATTTATCTATATCTAATTATAGGCTAGCTCTACGCAAGGCTTACAAGACCAGTTTAATATATTTTTAGTATTTAGCCAGATTATTACTATATATTAAGATATTGTTAATATAAGCGGTACAAAAGACGTCCAGGTATGGGTGCAGGGTATTATTTACAAAGTGTTAAAATAAACTTAGGGCGTTTACAAGGCCAAATGGCATTACTAAGTATTTAAATAATCCATATTAAGTACGAAATACAGTAAGCTATTCGTCTCCTTTCATAATACAGAGACGGTTAAATGCGTGGATAATATTAAGCTTTATATAGTAGCAAGCCTTACTTAATCGGTTTAGTGTCTCTTAGATTAACGGAATTAGGTATTAGTTCTTAACAGTAACAGCGTTAAGAGCTTAGTAGTCTACACAGAAGCGTAAACCGCTACTAGGTTTCTTAATAAAGATTACTGGTACGGCTATAGGTAAAGAACTTACTCTAATAAATCCTTTATCTAGATGTTCGTCTAAGTACTTCTATAATACCTAGAGTTCATTTTAGGACATCCTATATAAGGGTCCAAATCCAGGATGTTTTCCTTCTTCAACTATAATCTTATAATTATATAGGCGGCGTTCCAGTAGCTTATTAGCTTCTTTTTATAAGAATACGTCTAGGTAATCATGGTACTTTATAGGTACTTTTATAGCGGGGTTAGTATACTTCTTTAGTGCTAAGGCCTTCTTAATATCGGCTATTATAATAGCGAAGATTATATATTCTGGTTTCCTGGCAAGTTGTGCCAGCGGAGTAGCTCCAATTATATAGATATTTAAGGTATCGAGCGAGCTTAGATTATCCTTAGTTTCTTATATAGTTTCTTGTTCAGCTTTAGGTTTAGTATTAGGTATAGAGTTAGTATTAGATTTAGGTTTGGGTTCTTTAAGTATCCTTTTTATAGTAGAATACCAGTTCTTCTGGTACTTTTATATATTAAGCTTAGGCTTAGACTTCTGCTTGGTTTAGGGTATAGCGGTTAGAGTCGGTTTATATAGTTATATATTACTTCCAGGTTCTTAATAGACGTCAGTAGAAATCTCATATTAGTGGAATTTAGTAGAATTCTTAGGTAGGTGGAATTAGGTGGACTTTTTAGGTATAGGGTAGACGTCGGTAGAAATTTCAGACTAGTAGATCCTAGTGGATTTTTTAGATTTTAATTTAGGGTCTAAGCAGCGAGTTATAAGGCACTTCTGCTTGCAATAAAAGGCGGTAAATAGAAGCTTAAGGTTATTTTAATTAATGGTTACCTTATATAGCTTTATCCAGGGTTATTTAAGGATTACTAGGTAACCTAGGGTAGTAATAAAGAGCTTAACTAATTCTTCGTGGTTTAGATATCGGAGTCTTAGGGCCGCTACGTAAGTAATATGGCCTAAGATAGTGCGTTTGCCATTAAATCCAAATATATTAATATGCCGGTTAAGGGGTATTAGGGTAAACCTATTATCTTACGCAAAGGTTTTTGTTGGTCACACAGGGTGACTCACCAATAACGACTACTCGAGTAGGTTACAGTGATGTTGGTTAAAAGCTTATAATCATTGGAATGAGGGAGGGCGAGGAGCTTAAGACTCCTCGCTACGCTAGTGCCGCGGCAATACGTAACGACCGCTTGCCTTATTCCCAACACTGGCAACTCTTCTTTTGTGGTTGCCATCTATATACAAATACTGCTTAACTAGCGTACCAAATATCAATCCTCCTTACTTACTATTGCCACTGTAATATAAGTCTTGCTGTCCTAAAATTTGCCTTTTAACATATGGTGCTTTCTTACTTAGGAGTTGTAATTAGATATCGTATTAGGGCCGCTAAAGCGCTAGTTATAAGCAAGCTAATAGCAATTTTCTATCCCGGGGATAGAAAATCCTAATTGGCTAGTTAGAGTTAGGGTCTATAGAATATTATACTCCTACTCCCTCTTAACCTAACCTTTAACTTGTATATATAGAGTGTTTATATTAACAAACATTTCTAGAGCCTTATTTAGGTTTGCCTTTATTATTACATCTACTAGGTTATCTTGGCCGTTAATCCATTAAATCTTAAAAAGTTCTTGCCGTTTATAGGATTGCTAAAGTGCTATAATATTAATTATAAGGCGCTTCTCCTTTATAGTACTAAGCTTAACTAGACACTTATAGAGGGAATATAAGTTAGTACACACGATTATAGGGATAATAGGAAATTCGAGTCGATCTATAATTATCTTTAGGGTAGTTCCAATTATAATTGCTATATTAACTCCGCTAACTATTCTATATATCTCTAACGCTAGAATACTTTAAGTAACGCGTTTACTCTTAGTTAAGCTCTAATAGATAAGATTGCTATAGATTGTGAAGTTATTCTCTCTAGTAGATTTATTTGTAATAATAATTTTATATTCTAACTAGAAGCTAAAATCTTTATTATTTATAAATAATCTATTAATAAATACAAAGAGCTTAGCGGTGGGAAGATTAATAGGCATATAGAGTAGTCCCTAATTGAGATAGTTCGTTTGCTAGGAAAGACGCTTATTTAGGGCAAGAATATCGTCCTTAGTTGGTTCCTGGTATTAGGCGGCAATAGAGAGATTAAAGGAAGCCTTGGGTTAACAGATAGAAGCAATATACGCTCCACAAGCGCGTTACTCCATGTATCCTTGCTTTAGAGAATTAACGTTAATAACATTAATCTTCTTACCTTAACCCTTTTAGCATAAAGCAATAGAATCCTTATTTAGGGAGAGGATGCATCCATTAAATAGTAATAGTGTTGTTAAATTAAGCTTTTCCTTTAGCTTTGCTATAAGATTTGCCTTTATTAGCTTATCTTCTTTAAGGGCTAAGAATTGGTTGTCTCCTAAGATAATTATATTATTAGTTTATATGCCAATAATTCTAAATAGGGTTCCTATAGTTATAATAAGGAAGCAGGGATTAAATATAGAAGTGGTTATTAAAAGCTTCTCTTTATAGTGCTTGCTATAGGTAGCCTACTAATAAGTTCCTGCCTCTGTGATTTTATATAATAGCTTAAGCACAACTATAATCATATCTTTGGGATATTAGTAGCGAATTTACTCTAAAAGGTATGCCAATATTAAGCGCTAAAAGTGCGTCTCTAATTAGGTATAGGCCTAAGTAATATCTTATAAATAAACTACTATTCTATTCTTTATTAAGAAGGGAGCTAGCGTAATAATAACCCGCTAACTAGCTTATTAAATTATAGGAGATTATATAAGGATTACCTCCTTACTATTATTATTATAACCTTAGATAATAAGCCTTAATTTCTTAAATAGGGCGTTAGTAGCTTTGCCCTTAATCTTATTAACTATTTTTAACTTAAAGATACAGACTTTATTAAACTTAGTAGGGTTATACTTCTTAAATTTAAAGACTTCTCTTATAATAAGACCATCAATCTCTTGCTTATTGGATGCTTAAAAAGGAGCTCCTGGAGTTATAATATAACCTTCTTTTTAGAGCTATTTTGCGAGCTTAAAGTTAGCCTTCTCCTTAGCTGTTATAAAGGCCATTAATAACTTAACTCTATTCTTAATAGCGGTAACGAATTGCTCTTTAAAATTAATAAGGTATTAGTAATTTCGTAATCCCTTTAGGCGACCTCTACCGCATTATAGTTATAGCATATCTACTATAATTATATTAGGATTATAGTCGCCTTCTAGAGCACATTAATCGTGGTTCTCCTCTAGGGAATCCTTTAGGGCATCTTATAAAGGCTTAAAACTATTATCTTTATAGTAAGGCTTAATAATAGTTAAATAGAATTAAGTAGGTCTATGAGGCATCTAAATAGTGCAAGTTTAACTATTAATTATAATAAGTTAATATAGGCCTAACTATCCTCCCTTTTTACGCCATACGCGTACCTTAGACTGGAGTGGCAGATTAAGTATAGTTAAGGTATTTAGGCCATTTCTTATTCCTAGTACGTTGTTGACCTAGCGTATAGCATAGAGACATCGGACCTCCTTTATTGCCTTGCGAATAGCCTTAGCTTGTTACGCAATAAAGGGAAATAGTAGAGAATTGTTAGTTATTTAAGGGTAGGCGCTAAAGACTAGCAATGTGGGTACGAGTCTATCCAGGCTAGCGGAATCGTTAATAGCTTTAACAGCTATTTACAAGGTAAGTTCTTCGCTAGCATCCTCTAGTTCTAAAGAGATAATCTTATATACGCGGCGTAATAGCGTGTAATATCGCTCTACTTTTCTAATACTATTATGTGCCTTAATAGGGACTTCCTTAACCTTAATTGCCATTACCTTTGTCTATTATTAAAACTCTATAGATAAGAAGTTCTTTCCTATATTATAGAAAATTTAATTAGGGGATTCTAGGTAAATATTAATCTAGTATAATTAAAGGGTATCCCATGCGTTCCTAGCTAATATATCCTTTAAGAAATATACAGCTTAGAAGGAGGTTGAGAAGTTAATAACTTAGAGTACTAGCTTACCACTAAGATATATAACGTTAACAATAATATAGAAGTTAAAGTTATAGTTATCTTTAAGGGTGAACTTAAATCGGCTAGGGGACTTCTGGTTTATTTAGCAGTAATAGCAGTACTTTATAAGATGCTTAATTGCCTTAACCTTAACTTTATGGCCCGCTTACTAAAGAACCCTAAGCAATTAATAAACAGATAGGTAGCTAAATTAATAGTATAGTTAATATAACTCTAACTTAGTTAGGTAGCTTTAAGTAACACTCTTTTCTAGTTAATAAAGGAGTAACTAAGGGTAACCCTACTTACGCACAACAGGCACCTAATTATCTCCCTAAATAAGTATATTCTTAAGGTTATTAAGCTTAACACCTAATTTATCTATATCTTTAATGCAAAATAGAAACAGGGTATTTATGGGAATAATATAAAAAGTAATGTACCCTAAGGGGGTTTAGACTCTAATTGTGCTAAGAGAGATTATAGTACCCTTATTAAAACAAATCGTATACTAACCTGCCGTTAATTGGTTAATCTAAATAGAGGTATTAAGTTGTTAAAGGGCTTAAACTTAAGGTTCTCCTACTATAGATACTCCTGCGGCTCTAGTATCTAGCATAATACCATAGAAGACATTTGCCAAGTATTTGTTATTAAAGAAGAACGCGGAGCTCTCCTTTAGCTCGTTAAAGATATCTAACTTTATAATAGAATGGAGCGTAGATTGGTTATTAAGAACAGCAACAGTTTATATGCCATCTACCTTACTATACTCAGTAAAGTATTAGTTGGGTAAGTAGTCCTTAATTTCTATATCTATAAGGAGCTGTTCGGCCTTATTAACCTTACCCTTAAGATTTTCTACGCCTTTATATTAAACCAGGAAGCTTTAGAAGTAGGCCATAGTAACCTTATAATTTTTAACGTTTCTTACACTCTAGCGAAACTTATTATATGCCTCCTTTTGCTTATTAAGAGAATACCTAGTTAACTAGTAATTTAGTTTCTTACAAACATAGCACTTCTTCTAGCAATTACCTTAAAATAAACCTCTACGAGGACCTCCACCTTTACCTTATAGTCGTTAATTGTACCCTCTGCCGTATTGCCTACCATGGCCACTATATATTTAATTAGTCTAGTTGTAATCGTGTTGGTCAGGCGGGTTAATTAAAGTAGGTTAAAGTTAGGCGTTAAATTGCTATACTTCTTAAGATCACAGAGCAGTGCTAATAGAAGATCTTAATTGGGTATATACCCCTTTATAAGTACTTACAGGATTAAAAAGGGCAAGGTTACATTTTTTAACACCTTAGTATGCGCTAATAACTTAATTATATAGGCTGAAATCCTCTTAATATAATTTAGACAGACTACGCTAGATTATCTAAAGTCGATTAAAGAGCTTTTAAAGACAATTAAGCTAAGAAATACCTAGGTTTGTAGCAATAATCCTTAGGAAGGTAGTCTCTCTCTATTCTAATATATACTGCTACTTATTTTCTTCTGTTTTAAAGTGGCATCTTAACTTATATATTATGCGGTTAAAGTCATATCCTTTTCTTACCAAACGATTATAATAAAAGGTACTAGCTCGGCCCCTAAGCATAACAGAATAGGCGTTATAGTATTAATTAGACTCTATTCCCACCTTCTAGCAATAGTTATAGAAGATACGCAATTTCGAGTTAAGAATATTATATAATTTCCCACTAAACTTCTTCTCCTAATCTAAATAGAGCTTTGTAAGCTCTATAAGCAATTTTAAAATGCCTCTAATTTAAGATTAAGATGGAGGAGGTAGGAGTTGCATTATAGGCTGCAGTAGGGACGTAGGTCTAGTTGGTAGAGTCTAAAGGTTGTTAAATTGCGAAGCAATAGGATCCTGTGCCTACTCTTATTAGGGTGTAGTATCCAACGTTAAAGTTGCAGGTTAAATTGAAGACAGAGGAGTTAAAGGCAGAGGTAGATTCGTCTCTAGAGGTGCATTACTTAGATTCCATTATAAGTTAAGCTTCCTTATAGTGCGTAGTTAATGCTTAATCTCCTATAGAGTCTATTCGTGCTCTTCTTTTACGTTAATAATATACTCCTAAATATTATCTCTAATAACTCCCCTATCTATAGGGACAAATACTCTATACTCCTAAAGGAAGTTACGGAAGTCCCGTATAATATCCTTATTTATAGGAACCTATGTTTCCTTTATCCATTTAACAAAGTCCTCCTTTATACAATACTATAGCATAGTATCGTCGTATTTGCTGTCTTTATAGTATACTATATAGTGTAATAGGAATCTATTTAGGTCCTATTACTCAGCGTTTATAGGGTTAATTATGGCTTTATTTTATATCTTTGGGTTAATATCTTTCTTATACTTCTTTAGGTAGGTTAACGCCATAATAGGTATAGTTGGGTAGTGATTGTGATCCTATAGTCTGCAAAGGTACACTGAAGGGATTAAGGTGGTTGTTTAACGCGTTTCAGACGTTAACTTAGGACCTTAGGTTTAGTAACACTTCTGACCTAAAGTACTCGACCAAATCTTCGTAAACGCGGTTGTTCTGCGTAATGGACGCAACTTGGTATCTCCTAGTACTTAGTAACACTTCTATTACTAGTTTTCCGCAAGTCTAAGGTAGTACAGTATCGCCGGGATCCATTCCATATGAGCGCATATGGCACCCCTATATAAGACTGTCTCTTCTGTTCGAAAACCTAGCTGCTCTATAGTTAACTGTATATTCAACTACTAATTAGTATTGGTCATATAGGGTGACTCACCAATAACGACTACTCGAGTAGGTTACAGTGATGTTGGTTAAAAGCTTATGATTATTGGAATGAGGGAGGGCGAGGAGCTTAAGACTCCTCGCCACACTAGTGCCACGACAACACGTGACGACCGCTTGCCTCATTCCCAATAGTTTTATTAATAAATCCTATACCACTAGCTCCTATATTAATTAGGACTTAAGCGTTAGCCTATTAACCTTTCTACTAAAGACAGCAGTTAACGGTTATACTATAATCCTAAGAGTTAGGGTTTATAACATCTAAGGTATTTAATAAGATCCTATAATATAGCTATCCTAGAGAGCAACTTAACTCTAGGACGTACCTTTTAGTAGCAAGTAGGAAGGGGTTCCTATAGAATATTAGTTATAACTTCGTCCTTATAAGTAGTGCTTACTAAATACGGGGCTGGAACTAAGTAAAGACCGGGGATAATAACTGGAGGATTAATATGGTAAATAGTTGTTAGTATTAGCCGTTTATAAGTTGTATTAAGGTATAAGGACGAGTAGTGTCTTAAAATATAATTCTTGCTTTTATATTTAAAGCAAAGGCCTAGCTTAATATATTATTCTTATTTAGGGGAACCTAGTAGAGCGTATCCTAGGGTCCCTATATTAATATCCATAGCGTCGGGGTGCTTAGGCTAAGATAATAACTTAGTAGACGTTTATAGAGCTGTCGTATTGTATTAAGGAGTGGACTTTAGTGTCAGGCATAGTATATTATTATACCATTTATTAATAATATTTGCGCAGGCGTTAAGGGCTCCTAGTAGGTCTACACCTATTAGGGAGGTTTTTAGTTTAGGACTTAGGGATTTAATAAGGCTATTAACTAGTGTAGAGTCGTTCCAGCCTGTTTCTTTTACGTAACGGTTAAATTTAAAGAAGTATACTAGGAAGCTTTTCTTTTCTTAAGTTATATAGTTTATCTTCCTTTAACGGCCTAATCTACTATAGAAACTAAGTATTCGTCCCTAATTTACCTAAACTTTTTATCTTAGTAAGCGACTTAGCCGGTAAGGGCAAACTAAAGGCGCACTCACTAATACTAAAGTATTACTAGTCTCTGTCCTAAAAAACGCCACTTTTTTTTAACCAATCAGCCATCTACTAACCTTAAGTTTGCCCTGCCGTCTGAGGGCCTTTGGTGCGGAACTCTATGGCGCTTAACTTCAATTTTCGCAATTTTGTATAAGAGACACTTCCTCCTGTATATTTAACTCCCTAACAACACCTTTTTAACCTAATAAGCTGATGAGTTAAATCAGACCAGTCTCCTCTATAATTGATTACTTTTTTACAATGGGAACACTACTTCCTTACGAGTTACGCGCTTCTAGTATTTTAGTAGACACCAACGCGTCCTTATCTCCACTCTTTAATATTAACTCCATTTCTCCCTTAACACCGTCCTTTATATCTCCATTGCCTTAAAGGCAAGCAACTATACCCCTTACCAGTCACTAAAGGCGAATTAGGAAATGGCGGAGCCCTTTTTCCTAGCGCTAAAAGCTGCAGGCGATATAAATACTATGGCAGTAGAACAACTTTAATATTAAGCAATTCCTTAAGGCATGGGTTACAGAGGGTGTTAATAGTAGATTAGGTGGCATCTATATTAGTTAGCAGCTCTTATTATTACGTTCTGCTTTAGAATAAGTGGAGGTTTATATAGCCCTTTAATTAACTAGTTACGTATTAGTAGGGGATATTTCCTTAATAAAACTTATCTAAGAACTTGATGCACTGCTTGGGCAGCTATATTTTAACAAGTTTAACCACTCTACCTCTATAGAGAAGGTTAACTTCTCTTAAGTATTAGAAAAAATTAACTTAACTGCTCCTATATGGACTGCTCTGCTTAAAAAGCTTATAAGCAATTAACGCTAAGGCTGGAGCAGTTATAAAGGGTTAGGCAATTCTAAGATAGTCCAGCAGCAGTTATATTTAATTACTTCCATTATCTATAGGAGTTGTGCGCAGTCTACTGCCAATTTCTTTGCAAAAATGTTAGGAATCTACCTACTTGGGAGTGGTGTTAAGCGTTAAGTTATTAAGGTATTAGCTGGGCTAGGTCTCTATAATGGTTATAAATATATTAATTAACACCTTATAGATATTGCTAATAATATAAAGGAAGGTTTGACCCCCTAGTCTATATTTTATATAGCTAACTAATAAAAAGAATAAGCTACTAAGCCTTGTAGTTAATCCTTAAGCGCTATTAGTCTATAATAACTTTAATTTTAAGGACAACATTAGAGATTAAGTGCTTAGGTCTTCCGGAATAAGAATGCATAATATAACCACTGCGCTTCTTATCCTTTGCCCTAAGATTCCAACTACTGGCCTTAAGCAGTTAATATTTAACCCGTCATAATTGCTTCTTTTTAATGATATTATTTTATCTCTAGGTCTTTAACGGGACTATATCTTCCAGCAGTTGTTAATATACTTTATTGTGACTGCTATCTATAAGCTTTATTTACAGGCAGTTAAATATATTTTTAGTAGTAAGTTAGGTCTTTTTCCTATAGTACTAAAGCTTAACCTGCTATCTCCTTAAAAGACTGCTCTGCAATAGCTAGGTGCGATCTTTTATAATAAGGGTATAATTAAAGGTACATATAGTGTCCATTAGGATATCTGGATCCACAAACTTGGCCTTAAAGAGGACAACAAGTTAGGCTATTTTACCTAGCGCCTTTGGCTCGCCTAGGGCGATTAAAAGACTGTTTAATATATTAGGAGCGTTAAAACTGAGCAGTCTCTTACCAGTTAAGCTTTTAACCGTTAGGACTAGTTGCTTAGGCCACCTACGTTCTTTTATGTCCTTTAAAGTTTTCTTTACCTTATAGTTCGCACTTACTAGGAGAGTCCTCCTGGCACTTACTTAAAGGCCATACTTCTTTATAATATTAGCTACTGGGACCGGCATGGAATCTTATAAGAGAATGCTAAATTCTATCTTGTTAAGCCATTAATTACATAAGGCTAAACGGCTTAAGTGGTTGCACTCTGGTACAATATACTTGGCACTAAGGGGTGGTTCTAAGGGGTTAATAGCAAGGAAAATAATAGGAAAGAGTCTTATAACAATGCTATTATATAGCTAATTCTATCTTAATTTCTTAAGTTAATTAAGCGTGTATAATAATAAGCATTTACCTACTCCGCTTAGACCAGTTAAGGGTATAACAACAAGGAGTTTCTTAGTATGTGTTGGTATCTCCAATAGGTTAAAGCTTTTATAGTCCTATAGTATGCTATCTATTATGGTAATATTGATCTAATCCGCCAACTTGTTAATCTACTCTCTATCTAGTTTTATAGGGCTAAGCAGTTACGGTACAGGTATAAGATGCTTTATCTTTAATGGCTTCTTATAGATTGGATTACAACTGCTGAGCTTTAATAATTAATTCTTGCGTTAAGTCTAGTAAATCTGGTAGGTTAACTAAATACCTTTAAAGCAATTAATCTTACCCTAGAGCATATTAACTGCTATTATGCTGTTAACATAAAACTATATAAGAACTCCACTTATGATATTAAAAAGACATTTAAATGGGTTGCGCTTGCTAGTTCACATATTTCTTAACTGCGTGCTATACTAGAGACTTTATTTAGTTAAAAAGCCGATTCTAAATATAGTAAAAAGTTAGCACTTGCTGATATATTTAGTCTTGCATACTATCTCTAAGCTAAGGGTTATACACATATCTAAGCAGTTAACAGTAATTATAACGGTTAATTTAAGTCTACTAATATTCTTGCAAATAGTACAGAGCTTCTTAAAGAAAAGATTTACTCGTTTAATCTTTAAAATGTTACTATACCTAATAAAATTATTTCTATTTTGTCTAAAGATGAGGAGCAATCTACTACTACTACTAAGCTATTAGCACTTAAAGATTATATAGAGGCAATTAATAATATATTCTATACTGAGGATAGAGGTTATTAACTGCTTTACTTTAACTTCACTTAAATTAACTGCTGTACTTTACCTCCTTAACCCCTTAACCACCTATTTAGCTCATTACTTACCACCCCCCTAACTACTTATTTAGCTTATTATTAACCACTTCTTCTATAAATACCAGTTAAAGACTGCCCTTATTTCTACTCTCTTCGCCTTATTTATTATAGTTAGCGACTGCTTACTAACTCCTCACTCCTTACAGTCTACCCCTTTAAGTTACTGCACGGTTTATACCTAATATCTCTTATATTATTATCTTAAGAAAACTGTCTTACTGACTGCTTATAGTAGATTACTTATTATAGTTAGCATTTATAATCCTAATAGCTTCGCTAGCTGTCCTAACTCCTCTCTCCTTAATATTAACTTTTTTAATATCCTCTGTCTTAACCCGTTTGAGATATATACTGCTAGGTTCCTAAAGTCACGGATTTAACAGTTGTTGCTTTACCTCCACCCTAATAGGCTCCGCAACTAGACTCTACCTAAGGGCGTAGACATAGTAACTCTAAATAATATTAAGGACTGGTTAATAGGCACCTCTAATACTGTCGCCATGGACAGGTAGGCAGCAGTTGCTTATAGGGGTTAAGTAGGCTAGTAGTTAACCTAGGATATAAACCGCGACCTAGTCAACCGCTGTCAGCCTCTTTAGTTATATACTATCCGCTCTAGCCTCTTAAGTGGGCTAACTTAAATTAGCAGTAATAAGAGTAGTAAGGATGCCGGTGAATTAATTATAATTAGCAGTAATAAGGATGAGGGTAATGCCGGCTAGGAGCAGTCTTGGCAGTCTTGGCAGTCTTGGCAGTCTTGGCAGTTAGATAATAAGCAGTCCCCGCTTTTTAGGGAGAGATAATAACGTCTATATGCCTTATAGGAGTTGCAGTAGTCTAACCCTATTAAGCTATTGGATGATAAGGAGCCCACGCCTCTTAGGGAGAGATAATAACAGCCATATGCCTTCTTTATAGGTCAAACATCAACTAATAAGAGTACTCTAATATTAACTAGTTGTGGTTATAGTGCTCTAGCATCTTATGGCGCAGCCTTAAGCACATCTACCTAACTACTACCAGTCTATCCAATAGAGGAACGTTAGACTAATCTTCTCAATATGGCAAGTTATCAAGGTGCTATTGTGATTGGCATTGTACGCAGGTTAACTGCTTTGGCGTCCCTTTCACCTTAATATATAGTGGTAGCGAGTCTTAAAACTTATAATTAACTAAACTATTAAGTACGACTACTTAATTTGTTCTTTAATAAGTTGCTACTATACAGCAATATAATGCGCACGTTATTAATTTCCTTTAGTAATATCTTGAGTCTTGGTTAACTAGTCAGCCGGTTTACTGGCAACTCCAAGAAATAGGTAGCTTGGTTTTTAGACTAGATAAAGCAGTATAATAGTGTACCTCTACTAGCAGATTAACCAGCTCCTCCCAACTCCTTAATTTAGCTGCTCTCGCGCATATCCACAAATCCTTACTTAACTCCTTAGACTCCCTCCCAACGCTTTACTCTTTTAGCTTTAACCCCTTAGACTCCTTCTACTTTAACTTACCGGCCTCTCTCCTAGCGGTTTGCTCCTTATAATTGGGCTGCTTAAGATCCTCTATTACTAACTGCTTAGGCTCCTCCCCAATTAACCCATTAGCCTAGGCCCATATTTATAGATGTGTATAATAATAAGGAGTATATTTTATAAGCTGCTTAGGAATCGTGTATATAACTAGTGGATTATGGTTTGGTGGATAGTTTAACAGATAGGTTTATAGTTCTCTTTTTAGGATAAATAAGTAGTAACTTATAGCCTTTGGAATAGTTAAATAAATAGGCTAATTAATTCCTTAACTGCTTTCTAGTTTAATTTAATATAAAAGTTTACTTAGAGATTAACTGCTTATACCTTACTAGTATATAATAAAGGTAAACTATCTAGGAATGCCAAGCCCTTCTTATTTATACCTCCCATATTCCTAAATATATAGCTTTTAGTGTTAATAACCGCTTGTGCCTATCCCGCCCATTATTTCTTATCTCTTTACTATAGTTTTTTAACACTAGGCCGCTAATATTCTTACTAATAAGTGCTAATTTTAACCGCCTATATAAGATAGAAGCTATACCCTCTAAACCCCGCTGCATCTTATTAGCAGTGGAATCTGCGGTCCTTACCCTTCTTTTCCTACCTCTATAAGTTTTACTGCTGGGAGTTATAGGTAGTTCTAAGCTAGGCTCTACACTATTAGTTAGTAAAGCAGTCTGCGAGTCCACCAGTTAAGTCTCTAGCACTATTAGTTGAGTCTCCGGCACTAGCAGTTTAGTCTTTAGCACCACGCTCTCACTACTCTATAATTCTAGTTCCTGCGACTGCTCGCATTTAATTTCTTACTACTGTAACTGGTATAAACCACTATAACCTTGTCCTGGCGACTGGTTATACTATAGTAAAGGGGAGATGGAGTGACTCCTTTAGCTAAAGATAGCACCACTGTTAAGAAAGGGGATTCTAACACTAAGCCAAATAAGCGTATATAGTTCTCTATAAGCTTCTTCTGCTGCAATGCAACTAGTAAAGCAGTCTTATTATTAATCTTGGTTTATCTTTCTATAACCTATACCCTTTATTTATCAGCTATAAGCTTACTATTACTAGCGCTACCAGCCATAGGTGACAAGTTACTAGTGCTAGATACTAGTTTCTTAGGTTTCCTAGACTTTGACTACTTAGCTAGTATACTATCTACATTCTGGTAAAGGAACTAAACTAGCTACTCTCCCTAAGCCATAGTATGCTTCTACTTATCTAATTGGAAATACTTATAGAGATCTTCTACAGTTCGTATTAGAAACTTAGCAGTTCAGGTAACCTTATTAAAGGCGTATGTAATTGCCTACTGGTAGTGACTAGGTAAGAAATATAAAGAAGGTATTAGAGCAAATCTCTCTTCTATTAGAACTAACTTATCTGCTTATACTTAACACCACTTAGCCAGCCATTAGAGAGCAACACCTTACTTTAAGCCTAAGGTTAGTTTTTAAAGGGAGACAGGAGTAGTTGGCGCAGTGGTTCTAATAAGAAAATTAGGGTTACAACCTATACTGTTGCAATAACTCTCTTATGGTGCCTTTGGAGTTTGCGTCTTAGGATTGCATTTATCCTCCTAGAGAAACTTAAGTGGGTATTTATAGTAGCAGTTGCTGTTTAGCATAGCCCTCCAATAATCACTTATAGAGTCCCTACTTTTAATCTCCTGCTTTATCTAGGGATAAACTTTATTCTTACCAGTTAACTGGTTGGTAGCTATGCCATTAAGTTCCTGGTTTAAATAAGGGTACTAGTCTAATAAGTTACCATTATAATCTGAATCGGACTTGTGACTGCTCCCCTAAGAAAATAATTACTGTAACTAACTTACCTAGCGATTGCGTAAAAGCATATTGCGTCTATGTTTTGGCTTGGACGTTGTTTAACTGGTAACTTCTTCTTAAGCCGACTCCTTCTAGTATCCCAGCCAATTAAATGCCCAATATAGTACAAAGAATATAGCTACTCCGGTTTTATTATAACCCCTTACTATATAACTAAACCTCTACCATAGATCTCTAATATTATCTATAATTAGGAAATTCTATTGGATAACTATATAAATATCTAGGATATCTATACCCATTCCGAGAGCAGTTGTGGCTACTATAATCCAAATATATAACTGCTTACTGCGGAAGGTATTATATATTCTATCCTAATTATGCTTTGCTATATAAGATATATATACCCTAACTATCTGGTTTGCAAAACGTATTAAGTAGCCCTTCCAGATAAGAGACTACTGCAATACGTCTTCTACTGTTAAGAAATATAATTATTTTTAGGATTTTTTAAGGGGTTAAGCCACCGCCCAGAGACTTAACTGCTTGGTTAAGTAAGAAGTGTAACTGCTTATAGCAGTTTATCTTTCCTTTTAGTATTGGAAACACGCAAATTGAGATATCTAGCTAGTTAATAGACGTGCGGATAATCTCTAACATACCTAGTTTAGTTCCCTCTAGCTAAAACCCACTATGTTTTTTTACTACTTGCTCTGTCTTAATATCTATAGTTATAAAGCAGCTAAAGAAAATAACACTTAATAGGAGAGACCAGCATAGCTTATAGATTAAAACAAAGTCGATCTAAAACTCCTTCTACTGGTAGAGTATATAACACTTATTAATAGCTACTAGTCCAACTTAACACTGGAAGAATAGATCCTATAGGATCTTTTGAAATTTAGGAGATATAGCTTGCTCTGGCCTAAGTAGTATATAGGTATATACATCATTCTTAACGTCCTTAAGCAGTCAAGGGTTCTGGAATTTTGTATCCACTAATATCAAGCATAGGTTTGTACTAGGGTATTAATAAATTAACTCAACCTGTTCCCCCCCTAGCTTGCTTAATAGGATAAGCTATATTATAATCTGGCCAGTTAAGACTAAGAAAGTATAAAATACAATACTTTTACCAAAGCTAGTTTTTGCAATAAGTATGGTATCCCCTATTTTGTAAACCGGTTAGCGAAGTGCCCTAACCTATTAAGTATGGGGATTCTTTCCCCTAAGGAGTCGGTATATAGCACAGGTAAGCATTTCTGTCTAATGCTTAACATTCTAAGGTTTAAAACTGTAAGGGCGCGAAGAGGCTTTGGGAAAGATTTAAAGGAACAATATAAATTCTATCTAAATCTGAGGGTATATAGCTCTTGCTAGGGACAAGACGTTGCGTAAAGAAGAGAAAGGAATAACGAGAGAATCTTGCAATTAAACAGTTTAGGGGTCTTGGTCGATGTGTGCGCACATACGCACGCGGACGGACTTCAGTAGTATTTGATTAATCTAGTAGAACTTAGTAGAAGTCGATTAAGCTAGCAGAATTTGGCAGAATTCGGTTAAAGCTTTAAGTTTTATCTGTTGAGTGTTTTACCAAGACATTTCTACTGTAACTAGGCTAGTCCCGTTACAGTACTCCCCCTTTGGCTGAAGGTCTAAAATAATACAATTTTATCATGTCGTATTTTACGTTGGGTGGTAGTGTAGAGTTTTACCAGTTCTAATTGTTAAATAGACCAATTAGGATTTTCCATCCCCGGGATAGAAAATCGCTATTGGTTTAGTAAAGGCGGTAAGCCAAACTAATATCTTTACAGTAGGTCTTGGCAAGGCAACTCTGACTAATTAGATAACTTTAACCGCTAGTTAAAGTTCCTTAATATCTTACGCGTTATATAACTGTGTTATAAGCGTTATGGTATTCTTTAAGCTCTTTTTAATTTTGAGTTTCCAGCTATTGTGTTTCATGTATTTGTGTTAGGTGGTAGTTGTTTACCTTTATATCATATCTATCCAGCCGGAGTAGGCCGCAAAGGATAGTCCTTATGGAATTATTTTACTAGGGAAGGTGCATCAGTCTTAACTTGCTTATAGAGCTCCCAGGTTTATGTTTCATATCCTTTCCACTTAACAAGAAGTTTAAATTGTTTAGATTATATTTTCTATTGCATATTATTAATTAAGTTAATAAAGTAAGAACTATTACTATTGTCAATAATTATGGGAGGTGGCGGCAGCACTTCGCGAGTTATAGATTTGTCTTTTAAGGGTTGCAGCAAGCTTACGTAAAACGTTAGATATATTTTTATCTTAGTCGGCAGTTCAAGCTTATAAGCATACGGGCTTAATTTCTTCTTAATTTGGTATGGGCCCGTAAACTTCCAATTAAGTTTCTTTAAGGGCCGTTAAGTCTTTAGGTTTTGTGTATTTAGATAAACCATATTACCTTCCTTAAAGTCCCATGCAGGGGCTCGTTCTTTATTCGCATGCCATTCCTATACCGTTTAAGCGTATATTAATTCACTTTGTAATAGTTCCGTTAACTGCTTTATTTAATTAGCAAAGTTATGCGCGTTAATTAACTAAATCCGTTTAATTATAAGTCCTATTGTGTTAATTTTGGGTTGTGATTTAAATCCAAGTTAGGGGTCTTGTCTGTAGGTTGCGTAGAACAGCGTCATGCCTATTAATACGTTTATTATATTGTTTGCAGTAAACTTAGCTAAAGGCAGCTATTTTTCCCAGTTATCTTACAGGTAGGAGTAGTATATTTATAGGTATTGTTCCATAATTGCGTTTACAATTTCGGTTTAACCATCTGTCTCCAGATAAAATGTAGTTAAGAGTTATATTCAAATGCTTAATTGTTTATATAGAGCTTGCCAGAAGTCTGAAATGAACTAGCTTCTATAGTTGGATATTATTAAATTAGGAAGTCTATATAGCTTAAAGATGTGCTTAACGAAACATTTGGCTACTAATATTGCATTAATTAAGTCTATAGGAATCATATATTACATTTTTATAAGACGGTTAATAACTACTATAACATTTATAAACCCGTTACTGTTAGGTAAGTTAACTATAAAGTTAATTAAGATATCTCGCTATCTTTATATTGGAATTGGCAACGGTCGAAGTACTCCTTGCTTCTTTACGTAAGAGGTCTTCCCATGCACGCACGTTCTATAGGCTTGAACGTATTTTCATATATAGTTATGCATTGTAGGCCAGTAGTATGCTTGTTAAATAATCTCATAAGTCTTTACATGGCTAGGATGTCCTGCTATAGGGGAATCGTGTACAAATTCAAGTATCTTAAATTGTAAGGGTTCGGAATTCGGAACTACCATCTTCTGTTAATAGTATAGTCGATCGTTACGAATTTCGCATTCAGCGAGTGTGATATCTTTATACTATCGTTTTCCTATTTAAATTGCTTTTATTATATCTGCTATCTATATATTATTCTTGTATTTGTATTCCATTAGCTTATTAATTTCTATTTCCTATTTATTAATTTCTAATTCGTTTCTATCGAGTTCCATATCTAGGAATATAGGACGTAGTTTCTTAAAGTATTTAGGGGGCAATAAGATCCGTAATTGATTTGTAATCCGTTTATTTAAGGCGTTTATAGGTAAATCTTGTAATTGTTATGTTAATACATCAGGCTTCTGATTAAGTTTGCCTAGTTAGTACATAATCTTAAAGTCAAATCGTAAGAGGTATTCAGCCTAACGAATTTGGCGCTACGTTAACTGCTTTATAGTTATAAAGTACTGCAGGTTTTTGTAGTCCGTTAACACACATATCAGAAACAATAATCCTTTAAGTTCTGGACGCCATTGTTTAAAGCATCTAATAATTGCAAGTAGTTCCTTATTGTATATCTCATAGTTTAATTCGGCAGGGGCGAGCTTTTAAGAGAGAAAGGCTACTAGACATAGCTCACCGTCCTTATTATATTGCGATAATACTCCCCCTAGGGCATAATTAGACGAGTCTGTTTTAACAACATATTTAAGGTTAGGGTCAAAGTAGGCAAGAATTAGAGCGGTTATAAAGCGTTGTTTTAAGTTATTAAAAGCTTGTTCATATCTAGCAGTCTATTTAAATTTTATATTCTTTCTTATTAGGTTTACTAATGGTTAGGCAATTTTCAAAAACTAGTTAATAAATTAGTGGTAGAAATTTACGAATTCTAGGAATCCTTAAATGTCTTATACGTTACTAGGGCTTCCCTAGTTTATAATCGCAGCGACCTTTTTAGGGTCCATTTTAATTCCGTCGCGGGATATAATTAGGCCTAGGTACGTGACTTCGGACATATAGAACTTGTATTTCTTAATATCGCATTATAAACCCGCATCTTGCAAATGTTTAAGGACCATTCGGATGTGTTTTTAATACTTAAAAAGCGAAGATAAGTAGATTAGGATATCATTAATATACACAGTAATAAATATATTAAGGAATTTACGGAGTATATTGTTAATGTATTACTGAAACGTATTGGGACCGTTCTTTACACTAAATGGCATTACTAGGTATTTAAAGAGTCCCTATTATATATAAAAGGCTGTGTACTTCTTATCTCCTTCTCGGATACGAATTTAATTGAAGGCAGCGACTATATTAAGCTTCGTAAAATATCGTGCCTTTACTAGGCGGTTAAGCGTCTCTTAGATTAAGGGGATTGGATATTAGTTTCAAATCATAATTACGTTTAGGGCTTGGTAATTAATATAGAATCTTAAGCCTCCTCCTAGCTTTTTAACGAATAATATAGGTAAGGCGAATGGAGATTAACTAGGGCAAATAAATCCTTTTTCTAGATGCTCGTTAAGGTATTGTCGCATCACAAGCAGTTCTTCTCGTAATATACCGTATAGCGGACCGAACTTTGGTGTTATACCAGGTTCAAGTTCTATCTTAAAATCGTGTTTATCCCAATGCAGGGGCAGCTGGTCTGCGAATCGTTTTTTAAACTTATTAATTAGATTATAGTACTTCTTGGGTATAAGAGGTTGAGGGTTAATATACTGCTTTAGTTCTAGCGCCTTCTTAATGTCTTTTATTGTTATAGCGAAGATTTTATAGTCTCGTTTTCTTGCTAATGAAACAAAAGGTGCGGCTTGTATTATACGAATTTTAAGGGGTTTTGATGTATCATCTTCGCATTCTTTACTGCGATTAGCAGTCGTAGTTTTGTTGTGTTGGTTTAAGGTTTATAGTAAGGGCAATTTGTATTATATTGAATTCGAATAGTCTTGTATATATTTATAGGGCAGGTGGTGTTTTAAATAATGACTTCGGCAATAGGTCGTGCGGAATTTTAGTGTTTCTTTAACCCAGCTAATTAAAGGGTTGTGCCGTTTTAGCTATCTATGTCTAAGTATTATCTTATATTGCTTTAGGGGTGTTATAAATAGGGAAACATATTCAAGGTATTCGCCCATTTACATTTTCACAAGAGCGTAGTGCGTTAATTTACCGTATATTAAGGGTTTGCCGTTAAAGCCTCGTAGGCCTTAGGGCTTATTAAGTTTCTTTAAATTTAGGCGTTAGGTTTTTGTGTAGTTTATATTAATAAAGCCCATGCTAGTGGCTCCGCTGTCTATAAGGATTTATACCTCCTTCTATTTTCTAAGTATTTGAATTTCGCTAAGTACATTAAGGGAGTCGTGTTATATATTAGCGCTGGAAGAGCCTAAATACTTATACTCTTCCACTTCTTACCCTAAGGCGCGACTTGGCCCTAGGATAATTCATTTTCTAAGTTAGCTAAGTGTGAGATGCTTTATAATAACTAGGTATAATTTATGGAACAAGTACAAATTAAGGAGCGAGTATGGCTTAAAAAACGAGTGCGATTTAAGGAGTAAATGCAATTTAAAGACCGGGAGGAACTACAGCGGACTTTTTTAAAAGGGTAAGTTCGGCAATTCCTTTAGATATATCCTTTTCTGCCATATCCGAAGCATTCTCTATTTATGGCTTAAGTCCTTTGTTTATCGGTTCCTAAGGGTACGTAGGATTAAGTGGCGTCGAGGTCCATAAGGTCATACGTAGGTTTCGGAGAAGGGTCGCGCTTTAGGGTATATATTAGTTTCGTAAAGTCTTAAACGCAAGGCGTAGTTGGCTTTAGAGAACGAGTTTATTTGTTATATTAAAGGTCCTTATTAATTCGTTAACATATTATAGCAAATTTGGGTAGGTCCTTTAGCAGTTCCCTACCTACTAACTATGCTCTAATTTCATCTGAAATAGCTTATTAAAGAGCGGCAACTTTAGCGGCTTTATTCCAATCTAGTTTACCAATAAGGCCTAAAAATTCCGAAAAGAAGCTGGTAAAGTCTTAATTCCGTTATTATAGGTTTTTAAGTTTAGTAACAGTAGTGTGTTTATGGCTGGCGTTATTATACGTTTATTCTAATAAAGAGACGAAGATTTCGAAATTAACAAAGGTGCTATTACGGAAGAATGGGTCCATAGTTTATACAGCGTCTTTACTTAATTAAGACATCCCATAGCTAATCTTGCTAGCTTTAATAGGGTATTAGTTATAGTTTATTAAGAGTTTAAGGCGGAGCTTAGTTACGAAGGGACGCAGGTTATTTTAATTTCTATTAAACATTAGAGGGTTAGGAAGCTTTTCTAATTTTATAGTAGGTACTAGGTTTATTATAGGTATAGGTTAAGCTACCGTTACTAGTTTAGGGTTCGCATTTAACAGGCCAGGTTTACATACAGTTATTTTAATTTTGTTTGCAGGTGTTACTGTCAGGATCTCTATTATAAGTGTATTAACGTTGCGGAGTTCTTTATGGAGTGTTTCTATTAATTGCTAATGCTAGGCTTCTAGTGTAGCCCGCTACTAAGCTAAAGCATCTATAAAGGCTTCTTGTATTATAGTTAACTGTTCCCTAACTAGGGTTATAATACTTGTAGTTAACGCGTGGGATTTAAGGTCGTTTGCCATTTCAATAGTAGTTATTTTAGACGCAACATAATGTAAGGGCGCGAAGAGGCTTTGGGAAAGATTTAAAGGAACAATATAAATTCTATCTAAATCTGAGGGTATATAGCTCTTGCTAGGGACAAGACGTTGCGTAAAGAAGAGAAAGGAATAACAAGAGAATCTTGCAATTAAACAGTTTAGGGGTCTTGGTCGATGCATACGCACATACGCACGCGGACGGACTTCGGTAGTATTCAATTGATCTGGCAGAACTTGGCAGAAGTCGATCAAGCTGGCAGAATTCGGCAGAATTCGGTTAAAGCTTTAAGTTTTATCTGTCGAGTGTTTTACCGAGACATTCCTACTATAACTAGGCTAGTCCCGTTACAAAAACCATTTAACACGAGCCTCCGGAGCTGTAAGATAGTTAAGGTTAATATATATTTTATTTGGGCAGTATATAACTAGGCCTTGGGAGGAGTTAAAGAGGCTAGAGGAGTTAAAGGGTTATAGCGTAGGTTGCTATGTTGTTGTTAGTAATACCGCTTGCTTTAAGCATTAAAAGAGGATTCGCGCATGAGTCGGCACAATAAAACGCGTCAAGAAATTTCAACCTATAATTTTAGAACTTTATATTAGCTAAAATGCATAAATAAGTACATAAATAAATAAAGCGGCCCTTAAAATATAATCAATTACCTTTTAAAATGGTTAACTATTCAACTAGTGGAGATATATTACTCTTTAATAGCGTCGCGTTCAATTAATAAGTCGGCACCTATATATTTTCGCACTAAAGGCCCTCAGACGGCAACCAAGACAGTATTGTTAAGTAATCCTAACTAAACCTAATTCTATTACACTAGTAAGGGTCTAGTAAAGCTATGCTACTTAAGTACTAGCGAGATTTACTGTCTTAGTTGCCGGCTAAGTCGCTTACTAAGATAACTAAACTTTAACTAGAAGTTATACACCGCACGTATAGTTTAGGTCCTGCAGGCCACCTAGGCCGTATTAAGACCCTAGACCTCCTTAGTCGAACCTATTAATAGCTAGGTATTTTATAGTTTATAGCTACCTTTATAAAAGACTACGCTCTCTACTTCCGTATAAAGACCCCACGTTTAGCACCGCCTAGTTTCCTAAAACTACTAGAACTACTAGTCCGCCCATAAACCAATATCTCTATTAACTACATCGTTAACCTACCTAAGTGCCTTCGCAACGGCAAAATATATAGATATATCTTTATTATTGTTAACTGCCTAATAAAGATAAGACACTTTATTCCTATTACTAGCCTAGACACTAAGGAGCTTGTTAAAGCATTTACTTATACTATCTATAAGTTATACGGCGCCCTAAGTACTACCATTTCCAATAAAGGGTCTTTATTTATCTCCAACTTCTGGCGCCGCCTAAACTAGCGCCTAAAAGTAACCCTAAACCCTAGTTCCGTATAGCACCCTAAAATAGATAGTTAGACTAAGATTGTTAACGTAGTAATAAATAAGTACCTACACGCTTTTATAAGCTTCACCTAAGATAATTAGGTAGATTAGCTTCCCCTTGCTAAGTTTGCTATAAATAACTAAGTTAATAAGACTACGGAAATCTTACCGTTCTTTACTAACTACGGCTATAACCTATATTTAGGCATTAAACCAGCGGGCCCCTAGCTATTAGCCCTATCTATATACATAAAGAAAGAGTACCTATAAGCTAATACTATCGCTAACCGCTTTAAGCGTATCCTAACTTAGCTTAAAGCTCTAGCGTATATCTCCTAGTAATGCTATAAAGATAACGCTAATACAAAACGAGATGAAGGTATAATATTTAAAAAGGATAATATGGTTATAGTTATCCTTAAAAATATAAAGACTAACCGGCCTAAAAGAAAACAGGATAATAACTAGGATGGACCCTAGCCTGTCTTAGCTGCCTATAAAGGGGCAATTATAGTAGACCTCTTAGACCATATCTGCGTTAATAAGTCTTTCTATACATTAAAAGTCCGCCTTTAGTTCCCTAAGGAGATCCCCAGCCAAGTACGTATTAATAAAGAGAAATGTTACAATATTGCAGGTAGGATAGCCGAAAGAGATAACGATAGTAATATCACGGATAAGTAGGAATTTAAAAAAAATCTTAATATATATAATAAACAAAGGGACGAGCACGGCTTAACGTACTATATTAAGTGGAAGTATTATAATAAGAAAACCTAGGAACCCAAGAAGTCCCTAAAAGGGTGCGAGCGCGCACTACTAAAGTTCTATAAATAACACCCTAAGAAGCCCGGACCCCTAGACTAGGTACAAGATAAGAGAGACTCGCCACGCTAAGGCCGTGGACAACAACTACAATAATTTAGAAAAGTTAAGATCTTAGGGAACTTTAACCGCCAGTTAAAGTTATCTAATTAGTTAGATTCTTGCTAAGAGCGCCATACCTAGTTAGTTTGGGTAGTGGTGTGGAGTTCTGCTAACGCTATTCGTTAAGCTAGCCAGTTATTAGCTTAGCAAAAAGCGGTAAGCGAAACTAATATCTTTGCTTACTAAATCTACCGTTTTCCACCAACACCGTAGCCACTGGCTATATAACCGCAATTTACCATTACTTAATGGCAATCTAATGGTAATCTGACGGTAGTTTACTAGTATCGTAACATTCTATTTTGGAGTTACTTATTTAGTTTAGGGACTAAACCTTCTAGGGGAGGGGAGTACTGTCACGGCACTGACCTGTTATATACTGTTTTATACTATCTCGTACTATTTCCTACGGTTAGCTGACCTACCACTAGCGCCTTGGCGCCTGGCCCTACTACTTATATACAATACCCCTTTCGCCTCTTCTCCTCTTTATACCACAACGTAGTTATTTAGTCTACTTCATTGCAGCACCGTGACACTAGCTATAATACCGCAAAAGCAATATCCGGACGCGTTGTAGTGGCTATATAAAGTACTAAACCTATTTTTCTCTAATATAGCATTATAGAAGCTAGTAGGGATATTAGACGGACTAATAGGTCTATATTAGGGGATGGACGCATTAGATGGATTAATTAGTAATTAGTAGGGAGGAGTTCTAATTCTGCTATAGGAGTATCTAGAAGACGCCCTTTAAGATCTATCTTATACTAGTTAGCTATCTTCTTAATATAGGCTTCCTAGGATAGCTATAGGAGCCTCTAGCTACAATTATATAGTATATGGATTCCTAAGAACCATTTTAGCTTGCTAAGGGTACTTATCTAGTATTCCTTGCTTAGCTCCTTAATTACTTCTTAAGCTTTCTTCTTATCTATCTTTCGGTAGCAGAAGATAATATTATTAACGTAGAAGAAGATAACTATTCTACCTTTTAGCATAATATACAGCTCCTAGGGTACCTCTTTAAAACCCAATTCTATTAGCGAGCTCGTAAGATTCTTCTGCTATAATAGTGGTAATCGTTATAGTCTATAAAGGGCTTTTCTTAAGCGTAGTACTTTGTCTATCTTTCCTTTATTAAACCCTAGCGGTAGCTTTATATAGACGACCTTATTAAGATCGCAATAGATAAACGCATTAACTATATCTATCTATATCATCTCCAGGTTAAATTTTGCGGTGATCGCTATAAGGGTTCGAAAGGTTGTACTAGCTAATATAGTAGCTCTCGTAGGTAGGTCTCCTAGGGCCTATTAATTTCCGTATACTACTAAGCGTGTCTTACATTTCTGGAGGAATCCATACTTATCCGTCTTATAGACGAACATCCATATTAAGCTCAGAATCTGCTATCCCTTTATATACTTCTTATCTATTTCCTAAAACGACCTTATTTAATAATAAGATTAGAGATAGGCTTATTAAGCCTCTTGGAACTAATCTTAAAGAGGGTGCGTATTAAGGTCCTAAATTAACTAAGGTGGCGGAGGTAAGTTCTTCCTATATAATCTAACATCGCGTATTCTGCCTAATTTCAGCTTGCTGTTATTAAGTTAACTATTAAGGTTAAACTTCCTTCCTACTAAGAAGGCGCCGTAATAGGCTAAAGTAATCCTTTAGGTAACAAAGTCTTTAAACCTATTATCGCCAGCTTCCTTAAATAAGTCTTTAACTAAGTTGTTAAACACTCCTAAGTATTAAACGTATCTCCTGCTCGATAAGCGATGTTTTAATTAATATCTTGTATATCTGACTTTATAGGATACTCGACGTAAAAGGTATATAGAGATTCTTCGTCTTCTTCTGTTGGAGGTGGCGTATAATATATATCTTTGAAAGCTCTTGCAAGCTTAAAATCTGCTAACTTATTAAAGGTTTAAACTAGCTTATTAACATCGTCGTCTTCCTCTTAAATTGATGGTTTAAATACTTCTTTATTGTCTTCTAGAAGGACCTTATTCTTAGTTAGGGTATTAGGGAGTTAAATTTTCTTAATTAGCGTATCTAATTTGGCGTGTAGATCCTTTAAAATGTCTATTCGCTTACTATTAAAGAACGTCTTTTTATTGAAGATAATGTCCCTAGTAGAGATAACGATACCTTTATATGGGATCTAGATCCTATAGATATTGGTAGAGTTATAGCTAACAAGGTAGCTGATATGGGCTCGCGGATCTAGCTTGCTTAGCCTTTGCTTCTTTAGCTGGGCGTCCGACGTCATCGCGTACGCCCTATAGCCGTAGGCTTTTAGGTGCGCTAGTTACGGCTTTCTTAATCTCCTATTGGCTAGGTAGGTATAGAACCTCTTATATAGCGATTTCCAACCATTGCTTTCCTATGGCGTTTAATCTTAAAGGTATACTATATAGTTAACTATCTCGTTCCATAGATCGTGTAGTAAATTGGAAGCAATTCTTATTATACGTGCTCTCTTAATAATTACACCCCCTAAGCGTTTAGCGGTACTATTTTAAGCTTAGGTATATAGTGCCGAAGGCTTAAATATAATCCCTTGCGTATATAGCTATTTAAGGGTTCTCCTTCTTAGCTTATTATCTAATCTAATAGTATTAACCTTAAGGTTATACCTTAGACGAATCCATTGGATAAAATCTTTAAGTACTTATAGTATCTCCTTCTCTTTGCTATGCGTTATTATAAAATACGGGAAAGTTCTTCCTAAAAAGGTATTATAGATAAATATAACTTATACGAATCTAGTATATGCTTCCTTAAGGTCAGTCCAGTTAATATAAAGGTTAAGATAAGGTTTATTAATATTCTATTTTTAAGAACCTTCTTAAAACCTAACGCTTAATTTTGGCAAGACTATAATGTTAATATTCTATTGTCTTTAGGCCTTAAAGCTTAACTTCTAGGGCGTTAAAACCTAAATAGTAAAGGCTTATAGGTCCTGGATAACCTAGACGTAGATACTATAGACGTGTATTACCTTTTAAGTCTAGATAAACGTCTCTTAACAATACTTTACGCTTCTATTAGCGGTGTAGCAATCGGCTTATATTAAACGCTAATAGACTTCCTAGTTGGACGTATTTAATAGTCTGTTATCTATAACGTTCTTCTATTTAATATAGAATTATATTATCCTTCCAAACTAGAAGATTGTTATCTTTTTTATTGTCTTAGTAGTACCCTTATTTTTAAAGTAGACGAAATAATACTAGGTTTGTATTAAAGTCCGTATAAAAGGCAACGTCCTTAAGACGTAGGATTCCCTTACTGTTGGTAACCTATTAGGGGTAGGGGTAGCACGTGCGCACGTATTCCTTACGTGCGCATTCCTCGCGTGTTATAAGTACGCGAGGCCTCGCATATAGAATAGGAACAGACATCCACAAACCTAAGAGCATACCCGTAACAAAGTAATTACAGGTCTGCAATAGGTTAAAGCATACCAACACTAATCAGTAGACGTATAGATTAGGAGATACGCAATAGCTTATAGCTTATATGGGTTACTCACGACTCCGTACAAACTCGCGCCACTGCCTACTCCAGTTAAAGAAGGGAACCGTACCCCGCCCGATACTACCGCAAGGAAGAGTTGTTGATTTAACTACCTTACGCTATATCGTACGAGGACTACAGTTTTGCTAACATTATTATAAGGAAGAGTTGTTAATTTAACCACCTTATATATCGCGTTGAAAGGACCGAAAAATCACGTTACTACCTAAAAAATACTTTACCTTATACACGCTACCTCGCATAAGAATATAATGGCGAGTACCTTAAACGCAGAAGACTGGAGCGCGAAGATAAAGAAGTGGGATAATAGGATTAAGCTAGAGGGAGCTTCTTAAGAAGAGATATAGGACTACGCTAGAACAAAGTTATATAATTACAAGATATCTGAAGCGATAGATATAGACCTATAGGAGCTTTTCTAAGAAGACTTTTGGGACTTTATAATCTAAGAGTTTAATAGTCTTGGAACTAAGATTACCTAGGACTTGCGCAGAACCCTCTAGGGTAAAGGAGTGTACGTAGCCAAAAATATAAAAAGTCTGACAATCCCAAGGACTCTACTTGACACGGCTATAGAGGAAGAACAGTATAAATGGTTAGACAACGAAATCTATAAGATTTGTAAGCATATTACAGACATAAAGATATTATAGCTATAGAAGAGAGTCCCTTATAACCGACTTAACCAGGTCTTCCGTCTGTATAAACCCTTTTAAGCACTAATACAACTATCTAGAACACCCTTATAATAAACACCTTAATTACCGTTAGCTCTATCTACTATAAACTATATTCCACCTGCTATAAGCCACATTCCACCTATTATAATTTAGACCCTACCTATAGAGATCCCGAACTACGAACAGCAGATTATAACTATAGCTAAGTTATACTCTAAAGACCAGAAGTATAGCGGAGCTAAAAGCTTCGACTATAAACTAATAATCTTTTACAATATTTACATAAGATCTGGACTGCTACCCGCCATATATAAGATTGCCTTTCCTATAATGCTAAAGGGATTAGCCTAGGACTAGTACTATAACTACTAGCTACCTAAAAGATCTTTTAAAGAAATTTACAACTACTTATAGAACTTCTTTAAGGGTCCTAGATACTACCGCAGAAACCTAGACAAATAGAATGCTATAACACTACTCTCTATTATCTAGGAGAACACAAACAAGACAACTCTATAGTGCCTTTAGATACTGCTTACAAAGCTCCGTAACTTATAATATGGACTTACACCCGCCCTATAGATTATAGACTTTCTGCATAATAAACTAGTTATAGCTTGCCAGGGCGTACTAGTGTGTAGAATTATAATCTTAGATCCTCCCTTAGATTTTAGCCACCTTATTAATAAGCTACAGTCGTCTATTATCGCCTACCAGAAGGAGTAAGAGTAGACTTATATATACGCTATAGACCACCAGGAAGAACCGCGTGCGTACTTTACAGACTGTTAATATAACTACCAGGACCACAACGGCTCTAACCGTAAGGATCCGCGTAAAAACTAATCTTCATGACTAAACCGAAAAAAGTGCTGCTTTGTGTACGGCAAAAGCGGCTGTTGGTTATAGAAGTATATGGACAAAGAATAGGACAAGTCTAAAGCTAGGTTTATAGGGCGATATAATAGATAATTGGGTAAGCGCTTCCAAGAATATTTTAAATAATATCTTATTAAGTGTGAGGGAGAAGGCCTAGAACTAGAAGAGTTAGAGGACCTAGACAAAGCCTTTATAGCTCTAGTTATTAATTACGAAGCCGAAACTAAGTAGGATAACGCGAATAGCTCTTCTTACTTCACGTTTTTTGGTACTCTTTTATACGACGAAGTAGTAATTACGGCCCAAGAACTAGCTAATAGAGCCTTCTACTATAACCTTATAGGCTAAGATATAACCGTAACTGTAAACCTTGACCCGCCTAAAGATATAAACGCCTGTGTGTATAGTAGTTAGCCTACGCGCTACATAACGGACAAGTTTATAGGTATTATAATTAATATAGATACCTCGCAACAATCTATAGCTGGTTATAGACAGTTCCTGGTATTACAGAAGCAAGATATAACTTTATAGCTTAACGTGTTAATAAAAGGTATAGTAAGCGTATAATTTGGAATCGGGACTACGTTATTAATTAGGTCTATACAAGTCTTAACTCTAATAGGCAAGGTTAACTTTTATATTATTAATATAAATACGCCATTCCTGCTCTGCCTAGCAGATATAGATAACTTATAGGTGTATTATAATAACCTTATAAACGTACTTGTGACTTCTGCGGGCAATATACCTATTGTATAACAATTCGGCCATCCGTTCCTCTTATAGGACCTCTCTTTATAGACCTACCTTCTTAACTCTTTTAACCAGAACCCCTATTACCTAACTAATACAGAATTACATTATCTATACCGACATTTCGGCCACCCGTTAGTTAAGAGACTGTAGAAAGTACTTAACCGTTCTGGATATAACGTTAATACAAAATCACTTAAGTATCTTACCTATTACTACTACTTTTGCTAGAAACACAGTAAGTTACCTAGCCGGTTTAAGTTCACGCTCCGTAATAACGTCAATTTTAACTACTGCATTATTGTTAACATTATGTATATTAACGGGAGCCCAGTCCTATATATAGTTAATAAATATATACGCTTCTAGGCCGGCAGATAGCTATAGAATATTAGTGCTAAACACACATAGGACATTGTACGGATGTGTTAGATTAACACGTACTTAGGACTACTAGATATTATTACTTATAATATAGGCAAGAACTTTATTAGCAAGGAATTTAAAGAGTATGCTACCATAATAGGCATTATAATTAAGGGCGTGCTAGTTAAGGCTTACAACTTAATTGGAATAGTTAAACGTTACTATAGTCTGCTACGGAGAGTATACCAGATTATTACGGTTAAAATACTAAATATTAATAAGGACGCAGCTCTCTAGATGGCCTTTAAGGCTATTAATAACTCCATAGGGCCTAACGGACTGGTGCTTACTTTGCTAGTATTTAGCGCCTACCCCCGTATAACTAATTCGGACGTGCCTTCGCTAACAGTTACGTAACGCGCTGCCGTAGTTAAGAAAGCTATGGAAGAGATCCGCAAGCTACGTGCTAAACAATAAGTTGCGGACGCTTTAAGCATGCGAAATGGCCCAAGAATAGACACTATTTATAACTTACCGCCTAACTCGTAAGTACTTGTCTGGAGAGAAGGAAATATAGGCCAACTAGGATATTGGTTAGGACCATATAACCTACTTATAGTTAAAAATAAGACGTGTACTATATAACTGCCCTATAGTTCTATATCCTTTCGTATAATGGTTGTAAAGCCTTACTTTTTAGATCTAGAACTTAACGATAACCTATAACCTAACCGATAGGACAATCCCTAAGAGCAGCAGGTATATATACCCGAAAACAACCTGGGACCTATTATACGACCCGTTAAGCAACCCATTAGATAACCCGCTGTATAACCATAAAAGCGTGGCAGAGGACGCCTATGTAAGTACTCCCTTCTTATAAACCAAGCCAACATTTTAGTCTTCCTCTAAGATAACAATACCACGAGTACCTAGTTTTGAGCTTTACGCTAAAAAGAACTTACAGGCCTACTTAAGCTAGGAGTATTTAAGGTAGTTAAGCTTATAGATATACCCGCAACAGCCTATCTATTTAACTTACGGTTTGTTAATGAGGTTAAGAACACTAGCATAGATATAGCTTTTAAGAAATTATAACTAGTAGTATAGGCGTATAACAATATAAAAAAGAGTGTAGTACTTACCTAGTTGCCTACTATCTAACGGGCGAGTCAACGCCTAATCCTATGCATTAGAGCCATGCTGCAAGACTAAGATATATAGATCTACCTACGCGACATTATACAAGCCTACGTATAATAGCTATAAAGCTAAACCGCGATTTCTATGTACGACCTCCGCAAGAAGTATAAACTGAACTAGGAATTAACAAAGGGTCCGTACTACAGGTGCTTAAGCCCCTTTACGGAGTGCCAGAAGCCGGAAACCACTGGTTTAAGACATATTACATACACTACCTATAGTAGTTAGGTATGGACCAGTTAACATATAACCTATACCTACTCTACAGCAATAATTCCACGTATTTCGGAGTAGTCGGACTATAGACGGACGACACGCTACTGCTTGCTAACGGAGTATTTATAGACCGCAAAGAGAGCGAACTATATAAGGCCTAACTTATAGCTAAGGAGCGCAAGTAACTAACAGCCGAAAAGCCTCTTAAGTTTAACGGTGGCATTATATAACTTACAACTAACGGACTAACGTTAATATAAGAGCGTTAATGCAGGAACCTTAGTATAGTTAATATTTCTAGACCCGCTATATCTACAAGCTTGCGAGGTATTGTCCGTATGGTACTTACGCTAAAGAACCAGTACGTTGCTTAACGCGCTAGAGGAGCGTATATCGCGTCCATCTGCTAGCTAGAAGCTGCTTTTAACCTATCCATTACTGCCCAGGTAATTAACCTAAATAAAGACAACATAAAAGTACTTAACCGACACCTAGCCTGGCAAATTAAGAACCCCGCTAGAGGACTTATATATATTAAGTTAGACGTCACTACCTTGTAGTTGCTAGCCTTTACAGATATATCTTTTATAAATAATAAGAACTTATTGTTGTAAATTAGGTACGTACTAGTTCTTGCGGATGCGATAAATAAGGTAAATATTATCTACTGGTCGTCAATAAAGTGCAAGAGAGTTATAAGAAGTATACTTACATTAGAGCTATATAGAATAGCTTATAGGTTTAATATCGGAGCCGTAATTAAGTTAATAGTTAATAAGATCCTAAACATTAACCTACTACTCGTAATGTGTATAGACTTAAAGTTACTTTATAACTGTCTCGTACGGCTTGGCACTATGCAAGAAAAACGCCTTATAATCGACGTTATGTGTTTACGGCAGGCGTATAAGCGAAGAAAAATCACGGAAGTTAAATAAATTGATAGCAACACGAACCTAGCGGATATAATAACAAAAGGCAAGCCCTATCTAGCCCTAACTTAACTTATTAACACGAATACGGTCCAGCTAAAGGCTGTTGGATGGGTTAAACGGACTAATACTAATCCGTAAGGACGAACTCGGGGCAGATTTAGGGCGGGTTCGGACTATATGGATAAGAGACTATTGCGTTATATAAGAATGGCATAAGCCATTGCGTATATGCTATGGATAGACTGTATACTAGATAGGAAACATATTTTAGGCCTCTTTAGAGGTTGCCCAGTGTTGGTAACCTATTAGGGGTAGGGGTAGCACGTACGCACGCATTCCTTACGTGCGCATTCCTCGCGTGTTATAAGTACGCGAGGCCTCGCATATAGAATAGGAACAGACATCCACAAACTTAAGAGCATACCCGTAACAAAGTGATTACAGGTCTGCAATAGGTTAAAGCATACTGACACTTACTCTTGTCTAGTTTTGTAACTTAGATAGTAATATTGCCGTAGCCTAGTATAGGCACTTCTAAGCTGCCGGCGATGATATATTCGTGTCTTAGAGCTTTCCTAAAATTATAAAAATAAGAGAGGTTATTAAAGATGTAGAGAGTAGTTCCTAAGTTAAGAATAGTTAATAGCTTTAGTAGATGGAGTTAACCGGTGTAATACGATTTTAGGAATATCGCATTAGCTTCTCCCTTAATCTTAACTATCTTCTAGCTCTCGTCCTATTATTATTAAGCTTTATCTTCTAATTGCTTAAGCTTAAGTCGTTCCACTTGGGCAGCTAGATCCTTGTTGTGCTCTACCTTTTTATACACCTTTTTTTATACGTGTACCCTTAGTATTAAATCCTTTAGGCCTCTTGTACTTAAATAGATACTAGCAGTTAGGAAGGGTATATCCCCTTATATCGCATGCTAGGCATTTTAGGTTCTTTAACTTCTTAGAAGACATCTCTTTAGTTAAATTTATCCCTGCCCTTTTTTAACTGCGAGATAAGCTGTTCCCTCTTTCCTTTTAGACTTCGGCAGTAATAGAGATATCCTTTTTAGGCTCTCCTATAAAGTCTATGTTAAAGGCACTCCCTCTGGTAGTTAAGGATAGTATAACTTTTAAGAGGTTTATAAATGCTTCTTATAGCTCCATTACTACTTTACGGTATTCTAATAAGTAAGCCTTTTTAGTATTATTTGCCTACTTAGTATATATAATAAAATAGGTGTCGCTTATAGGTTGTATTGCATTCGCAAGGTCTATTAGCTAGATCCTATTAGTTATCTATAGAAGATCGTGCTTCTCTACTATCTTTATTATATACTCCTATTAGTTAAGCCACTAGGTAACCTTCGTCTGCTTAAGTCCCTTAAGTAATTCTGTGTACTATAGTTGTACCTTCCTTATTATAAAGTTCTTTAAGGGCTTAGTATCTTCTTTTAACCAAATTAGCCATTTCTTAACTGTAAGGGAAGGGTTAAGTAGTAGCTTCTTCTAAATTGATATTATAGACGTAATCTAGGTGCGTATCTATTAAAGATGATCTTCCTATTTTAGGAAATACTTTATATCCTAATCGTAGTATCATCTGCTATTCTTATACGCTTTCTGTTAATTCGTTGAGAGCTATACATATTGTGGTGGTGTGATTTGGCCTCCTGGATTCAATATCCAGATTAGGCATAGCTTTGGGAGAGCCTAGGCCTTCCACGTGTTTTATATAGATCGGTCTGGAGCCCTAGAGTCTTTAACAACTTAGACAGGACCAATAGACACATACTTTTCCTTTAATACACTCTTTTCTTCCTTTCTTACTGACTAATTTCCTACTAGCTAATTATAACTGACTAACAGACTGACTATACCGTGATTTCCTGTCTAAGAGATGTCGTACCCTCTTATATATTTTATAGCATTCCATATGGGGACGACGGCAAGCTCTTCAGATTAGAGGTCTGGTACTTTATATACAATTCTATACACAGAAGACGCATAGGAACGATTTAGAACGATCTGGAACTGCGGAATAGAAGGACGTGCGGAAAGGGAGGCAAAGAAGCACGGATATATCAGCGACTGGTACGCAGCCACCTCCACAGGAATGAATCGACGACATATGCCAAGCTCTCTATGCGGGAATGGTAGTCGGTAAATAGCGATGGGAAGGCGAGTACGTAGTACTGTAAAACAGAGGATAAAAGGGAGGACTATGGTACACCAGGAAAGGCAGAGAAAAGTCTTCTGCATTTCGTTTACTATATTTACAACAGCCTATGCAATTATTCTCACATTTATAGGAGCTATCTTTAAATTTATAATAATAATGGCAACAGTACCAGCAAAAGGATTGTTAGGAATGTTAGGTCTATTCTATAATAATAGCAAAGGCACTAGAAAGAGAGAGGAAAGTAAGCAGCCTGTTAAACCGCGAAGCTCTCCTGAACAAGGGCATGCAATACTAACTCTGACTCCTGTAACATTAGGGACCAATAACCCTTAAACTAAGAATAAGGGTTATAATGTCCACCTGCCTATCTCTGGAGAAACTATAGGTCTGCTGCCTTCTACTAGACCACTAATGGAACAAGATAAGGTATATATTATGGCCCAGCCTATGCCGGCTCTAGGAACTCCTAGGACCCCTTACTTTACGGCATAAAATATATCGCAATTCATCGAATAGTATAAGCAACTATATATCCAATATTATGTTACAGACAATAAGAAGCATTAAGAACTTCTAGAGTATTGTAACTATTAGATAGGGATATGGATCTACAGCCTGCCTAAGTTTATAATTGGAAACTAGATAGAACTTATAAAGAAGCTTAGGATAGACTGTAGAGGAAGTAACTACTTTTAATAAGTTAAAACGGTAGAGTTCTTGGAAGCTTATATGCTGTAGTGTAGGAATAATCCACCTAGTAGTATACGTGAATACTGTAGGCAGTTCACGCTAATCTCCTAAAAGGTTACTAAGGCTAGTAATTTAGAAAACCGCGAATAAGGGTACTGGTTCGCAAGGGGACTCCCATTTAAGTATTAAAGGTATGCTATAACTAAAACAGGAGCCAACCCGGATAGATAAGAATCCTTTAACTTCTATCTAATAAAGAGAGCTATAGAAGATAGGCTTAATTCGCATAAGGGCGCAGATTAGTTATTAATAATAAATCCTAAGGAGTAAGGCCTTTATTAGCTAGTTAGACAATTCCATAATTAGTAACCAGCTATAACTAACTAAAGAGATACTGCTCTTTAACTACCTATAGTCTCCTAGCCAAGTAAATTAACAAGCACCTATTAAACAACTCAAGAAGCAGATCCTAAACTAGAGAAACTTACTAATTAGCTCTAGAAGCTTAATCTTAGGACGGTTAAATTGGCGAGCATTACATCTTTAATGCCGTTCTTAGATAGGATTTATTAAGATCTAATATAGTACACACAGCTCCTAAATAGGGCGTTAGTGTATTAAAAACAAATAGGCCTAAAACCAGCGCTAAATAATAAACCACAGCTGCCCTATAAGGGAGCGCTATAAGAATAATATAAGCTAGGGCTAGGAAACTTTGGCGCATACCTAATATAAGCTTAGACGTGTTATAGATGCGGGGGTTCCCACTATTTTATTAATTAATATCTATAGCTCTAGGAATTAGTTTATTATAGTTTTATATATATAAATAAAAACAACTAAATCTGCTCTAGAATACGTAAGCGTTTAGGAAATATAATTCCGTATTTGCCAAGTAACAATTAGATTTAGTTCCTTAAAGACTAGCTAAGGCAGAGCGTGAATATTAATCCTAACGCTTTAGGGATAGGTGTCCAACCAAAGGCAGCTTTAGTAGAGTTTATAAATGAAAGTAACGCTAAAAGTAAGGAGGAACTCGGCAAGTCCTAGGAGGATATATACTAAGTAGAGTTAATATACGTTAATTTGGTAGGAGCTATAACCTAGTTACAGTCTACGCCACGGTTATATAATCTTAGAAAACTATAAGGGGAAGTAAGAGTAATAAAGCCGCCTCTAAAACCATCTGGTTAGTAACTAGCAGTAGTTTAAAATATATAACTAGGAGGGCATGTCTAAATTACCCTATAGCCCTAATAGCAGGCTCCTTAACCACCGTCAAGTAATAATAAGATTAATAAAATAGACTATACCAAACAGCCAAGACAGACGGAGCAGATAGCAGATATAATGATAACAGCTAAAGTACCACGACTAAAGCCAGTTAGGATAATTAATATACTAAAGGGAAACATTTTAAGTCCAACAGTAATGGCGGATAAGGTCTTGTTAAAAACCATTAAAGTTACTATTAGTAACTGCCTTGTGTACATACCTAAGGTCGCAAGGCTATTCTTTAAGCCTCTTCTACTACCTCTTATGGAGCCTTACTAACAGAAGCAGAAAGACGTTAAGGTATCCATGTTATTAGCACACCTAACGTTCTATATTAATTAAGCCGGCTTAATGACTGCTAAGGTGGATTAGATTAAACGAGAAGTAGGATTTGTCTAGTTTTAAAGACGGTGCCTAAAGGTAGAAGTATAGATAGGAGACGGAAGGGTTAAGTGCTTAATTAACTTTAGAGCGGAGCTTAACCTTATTAAGGAAAGCGTGGCTCTATAACACGGTTTACCAATATTAAGCCTACCCCCATAACTATAGGGTGTATATCTAACGTCTGCTAATAGGACTTAGTCTAAGTTTATTAGGTTAGTATATACAGTCCCCATAGTAATAGGTAACGTCTTAATATCTATAATGTTTATTACTGTAGGGGAAATATTATATAAGGTAATACTTGGTGAACCATAGTTAGTAAGGGCTAGACTGGCAACAAAATAAACCATAATAGGTTAGGTATCTTATATTATTTAATTGGAAGATAGTAGAGTTAAAACGAGGTTCTTAACATCCTATAAGGATGCGATATTCTTTAAACTAGATAAAGGCATTAATATAAACAATAGTTTAGGAAATATATAACCAGTATAACCGCTAGGATCATATCCGGGGTTATTTATAACCCAGCGCATTAGGATAAGAAGGACGTTAAGATTAAAGAGTAGGGAAAAGAGGTACGGCTCTAACACGGACGCTTACCATTTTAAATATCTGCTAGGCAAAGCCATTAGTAGAAAGAAGAACAAAATATTAAATAAAGAGAGCTTAACAGTAACACATTAAGGGAAGTCCTAAAGAAACACTTAAGAAAGAATTGGAAGCTAGTATTTAAGGTAAAGGCTGGGTCCCTTATATATTAAATATTAAAGATAACAGATCTATTTATAATGCGAACGGAAGGCTGCTAGAGTAAGGCTTAATAAAACGCTATAAATATAGCAACTGCGTATAAACGAAAGGCAGATAAAGTCTACCTAGTTAATTTGTTAGTACTAGATAGAATAGTTATGGGAGGTATAGTGGAATGGCGAGAGGTGGCCTTATGTTAATAAAAGGCGTCCATTTAAGGGTTGCCTTTTGGTCTATATAACTATTTCCTTAAACCATAATATACCAAGCTGGCCTACGGTGCACGACTAAAGCTAGAATGATTAGAGTGCATAATTATAGGAGACATTCAGCTAAGAGAATAAGAGATCCTTAAGGCTATATTATTTAACCAAGAAGAGGCTTTAGTATGGGAATTCTTTAAGATAGGCCGCGTTAGTAGGGACGTAACTCCACTACTAAAGATTAAGACCGTGCCGTATAAAGCATGGTAAGTACCAAACTTTTCTATACTAAGGGCCCTATAAAAAGAAGTAATAAGTATATTATAAGAATAACTAGCTTAAGGGACTCTAGAGTATTGCGAAAGCCTATATAGGAATCTATAGTTTCTTATAAGTAAGAAGGAACACAAAAAGTACCAACTAATAAATGCGGCGATAAATATTAACTAAATAACTATTAGGGATACAAATCTGCCGCTATATGCTAAGAAGTTTTCTAAGAAGTTTGCAGGGTGTAAGGTTATATCTCTAGTAGACTTCCTCTCTAGCTATAACTAATTAGAGCTTAATGTTAAAAGCAGGAACCTAATGGCTTTTGCAACACCTCTAGGACTTTTATAATAAATAATAGTACCCATAGAAGGCATAAATTCAGTAGTCCAGTTTATAAGGACAATTACCAAGATCCTAGAACGACACATCCTATACTATACCCTGCTGTTTCTAGATAACATTATAGTAAAAGGTCCACAAACAGTATATAATAGAGAGGAGAGTCTTCTAGGCATGCGTAAATATATTCTAGAATACATTATATAGCTAAATAGAGTGCTTACAGATTTAGAACGAGCTGGGTATATAATCTTAAGTATAAAGTCTCACTTCTGCAAGGATAAAATTATAGTAGTTGGTTACCGCTATAATAGAAAAGGACGGTATCTGGAAGAGTTAAAAGTCGCAAAGATTATTTACTAGAGAGACTATAAAGACGTCACGTCCGCCTAAGCTTTCCTAGGGGTTATTATATATTACTATCACGGGACACCTCCGTGACACCTTACACACGTCCACCTGTTTCCACCTATTCCACCGACACAGCAAGAAGAGACCGACCACGACGAGACAGCAATTTGCCGGCAATCTACGGCAATTTAACGGCAATCTGCCGCATTCTGCCACATTCTACCAAGTCCACTAAATTGTGCCAAGTTCTGCCAGGACCGCTACTTGAATCCTATTCTGCTCTATGCATATATCAACTAAGCAACTAAATTTACAATATATACCCTTTCTCCCCGTTTCCTTACCTTCTTTCTTTACGCAACGTCTTAACCTTATTATACAGTTTATATACATAGCTTAATAATATCTACTTTGCTATATATTATCACCGCTTATGCTCACTCCGTAACACTACGTTGTGTTAACCCTATATACTACCCTCCAAAATATAGAACAACCCTAAAGCCCCTACGACGGCCGCTAATATTATATCCGCACTCTAAAAATAATTAGTAAATACGTAGAAGTCTTTTATAGACGCCCTTGTATAGAACTAGGCCGCTATAGCCGAATAATAGGCTAAATAAGAAGCACGGTATTAGGAATTAATTAAAGCACTTTAAGAAGAAGTCCGCGCCCTAAAGACACTCGCGTTAGGGTCCTAAGACCAAATACTAGCTTAAGAGGCTGCTAACACGCTACCTATAGATAAGATAAAAATGACTAAATCTGGACCTAGTTTGTTGGGTGTAAACCCTAAGCCAGCTATGGATATTCATCCTATAAATCCGTCTACTATACCGTAATAATTTAAACAACTACTAGACCCCCTAATATTTACCGGTAAATAATAAGAACTCTAATCTTTTCTAAGCTAGCTTAAAAATAAGCTAACTGGTAATGCTAACTGCTACCTAACTAAAGCTAATCAACTTTGCTACGCCCTAAGTTAACTAGGAGGAGATATAGCTAACCTTATTAAACCCCTTTAACTAAACTTAGTATAAAGTCTAGTTATACTTCTTAAAGCTATATACAGTAACCTAAACCGCTAAGCTACTGCTTAGAGAAAGATAAACTATATAACTTAAGGAATAAAAAGCTTTCTAGTATACTTCTCTAAATTTAACTATTATATAAAGGAAATAGGCTGGAACGACTCTGCACTAGTTAATAGCCTTATTAAATTCCTAAGTCCTAAACTAAAAACCTCCCTAATAGGTATAGACCTATTAGGAGCCTTTAACGCCTACGCAAAAGTTATTAATAAATGGTATAATAATATATTACGCCTAATACTGAAGTCCGCTTCTTAATATAATATAACAACCCCGCAAATATCTACTAAGTTATTATCTTAGCCTAAGCACCTAGACGCCATAGATATTAATACTGGAACCATCTCCTACGCCCTAAAAGGATCTATTAAATAAGAATGATATATTAAATATGGCCTTTACTTTAAGTATGGAAGCAATGCTTACCTCCTAAGTTACTACTCTATCCTATTACCCTAAACGCATATATAAATAACCGGTATAGGTGGTGTCCCGCTGTCCCAAATATATAAACAAATAAGTAGTAGATTGTCTTAATTAAGCTCTGGCCACTAACCCTAATTTTTACCTAGTTCTAGCCCCGCATCCAGTAAATACTATTTATAAGGATAAAGCTCTAACTAATGCTCTATAAGAACCCCGCCCCAGTTACCTCTAAAAGGAAGGTCCTAGAGCTAAGTCGCTCTCCAGGACAGCGCTGCCTTAGGATCTCATTAAATACTCTAGATATTACAAACTCTAACTCTTAGGATTACAGTATAACCGTTAACTATCGTCTTTAGTAGAATAATTAATAGGCTAGTGCTTAAGTCCTAATCAATATAGGAGCCAGTGGCATAGGATTTATTAATAAGATCTTTGTGTAAGATAATAGGTTTACCTTAATACCCCTTAACCGGCATATTAACATATTTAGATTTAATGGCAAACGCATTATCTTAGGCTGTATTACTTATATAGCGGCCCTAAGACTCCAATACCTAAACCACGAAGAATTAATTAAGCTTTTTATAACTACCCTAGGTTACCTGGTAATCCTTAAACAACCCTAGATAAAGCTATATAAGGTAACCATTAATTAGGATAACCTTAGGCTTCTATTTACCGCCTCCTATTATAAGCAGAAGTGCCTTATAATTTGCTGCTTAGACTCTAAACTAAAATCTAAAAAATCCACTAGGATCCACTAGTTTAAAATTTCTACTAACGTCTACCCTATACCTAAAAGGTCCACCCAATTCCACCTACCTAAGAATTCCACTAAATTCTATTAATATAAGATTTCCACCAACGTCTACTAAGAAGCCGGAAATAATATATAACTACACAAACTAACTTTAACTGCTGCACCCTAAACCAAGTAGAAGCTTAAGCTTAATATATAAAAGTACCAGAAGAACTAGTATTCTACTATAAAAAGGATACTTAAAGAACCCGAACCTAAATCTAATACTAATTTTGTATTTAACACCGAACCTAAATCTAAATAAGAAACTATATAAGAAACTAAGGATAATTTAAGCTCGCTTAACACCTTAGATATCTACATAATTGGAGCTACTCTACTAGCACAACTTGCCAGGAAATCGGAATATATAATCTTCGCTATTACAATGGCTGATATTAAGAAGGCCTTAGTACTAAAGAAGTATACTAACCCCGCTATAAAAGTACTAGTAGAATACTATAATTATCTAAATGTATTCTTACAAAAGGAAGCCAATAAGCTACTGGAATACCATCTATATAATTACAAGATTGTAGTTAAAGAAGGAAAACATCCTAGATTTAGACCCTTATATAGGATATCCTAAAACAAACTCTAGGTACTATGGAAGTACTTAGATAAATATCTAGATAAAGGATTTATTAGAGCAAGTTCTTTACCTATAGCCACATTAATAATCTTTGTTAAGAAACCTGGTGGCGGTTTACGCTTCTGTGTAGACTACTAAGCTCTTAATGCTGTCACCGTTAAGAACTAATACTTAATCCCGTTAATCTAAAAGACACTAAACTAATTAAGTAAGGCTTGCTTCTATACAAAGCTTAATATTATCTATGTATTTAACTACCTCCGTATTATAAAAGGAGACAAATGGCTTACTATATTATATACTTAATACAGACTATTCAAATACTTAGTAATGCCATTCGGCCTCGCAAACGCCCTAAGTTTATTATAACACTTTATAAATAACACTCTACGTCCATACCTGGACGTCTTTTATACTGCTTATATTAACGACATCTTGATATATAGCAATAATCTAGCTAAATACTAAAAACATGTTGAACTGGTCCTGTAAGCCTTGCGCGGAGCCAGCCTATAATTAGATATAGATAAATATAAGTTCCATAAAATAGAAGTCCTATACCTTAGACTTATTATTTCTATAGATGGCGTATAAATAGACCCTAAGAAAGTTAAAGTAATTATAAACTAGTAAGAACCCGAGAATGTTAAGGACGTAAGGGCCTTTATAGGCTTCGCCAACTTCTACTAATAGTTTATTAATAACTTCTCCACCTTAGTCTTACCCCTTATAGCCTTAACCCAAAAGGATAAAGCCTTTATCTTTAATAAGGAATATAAGAAGACATTTACTTATTTAAAGGTTATATTTACTACTGTACCTATGCTTTAATACTTTCACCTAGACCAAATAAGTGTTATAGAAGCTAACTTATCCAATTACGTTACTAGAGGCATTCTGTCTTAGTATAATAAGGAAGGAGTATTGCACCCTATAGCATACTTTTTAAAATAACTAAGCCTAGCTAAATGCAATTACGAGATCTACAATAAAGAATTGCTGGCTATTATTAGATGCTTTAAGCAATAGCAACTAGAACTAGAAGGAGCTGGATTCCTAATTAAGGTTCTTAGTAATTATAAGAACCTATAGTATTTTATAACCATAAAATAGCTAAGCCACTATTAAGCCCGCTGGTTAGAATATCTATCCTAATTCTAATTCTTAATTATATACCACCCAGGCGTTTAAGGCTAGAAGCCTAATACCCTAACCTAACATTTATAGGATGTACCAGCTTAAAAAGAAGCGCGCTTCTACCACAATTAGACCTTACTCCGCCCTAAGCTATTTAAACCTCCTGCTAAAGATCTTATGGTATATGTCCTTAAAATGACCAATCGAACTATTAAATAGATTATAGTTGATAAATATCTAAACAATAAGTTTATCTAAGAGACGCTTAAGCTAATTTAAGATGGCGTTAGACGCTCTAAAAAGATTTCTCTAAGTAAATGTAAAGCCTGTAGAAACTGCTTATACTACTAGAACCGCCTAGTTGTCCCTAATTACAATAAACTTAAGCTTAAGCTTCTTGAACACGTATATAATCTACTAATAGCCGGTTACCTAGGCCGGAAAAACCCTAGAACTACTCTAATAAGAGTACTACTAACCAAACATGTATAATATAATATGAAGGTATGTCTCTAGCTGCTATACCTACTAATAAGCCAAAGCTTTGTATAAGATATATAACGGCTTTCTAAAGCCACTGCCTGTTCTAGACTAAAGATGGAAGGATATCTTAATTAACTTTATTATTAATCTTCCTAAAAGTAAAGGCTGTATAAACATTATAGTAGTTATAGACTAACTATTTAAGATAAAACACCTAATTGCCTGCCCTAATATATTAACACCTGCTATTGCCTAACTATTCCTGGATTATATATAGAAACTCTACGAACTCCCTAAAATAATTGTCTCTAATAGAGGCCGCCAGTTCGTCTTAGTGTTTTAAAAAGAACTAACTACCTAACTCCACATTAAAGCACTATTGTCTATAGTATATTACCCAGAAATGAATGGTTAAACGGAACATGCAAATGCTATAATAGAATAGTATATTTGGATATATACGTCGTATCTACAGGACAACTAGATGGACTAGCTTACATTTACTAAGTTTACTGTAAATAACTCCATCTTAGAAACTATAAAGGTCTCCCCATTTCTAGCTAATTACAGCTAGCACCCGTAAATGGGTTTTAAACCCTTTAGTAATATTCCTTATCTAGCTTATTAGGCCTTATAAGTTGCAGAAGTAAATAAATTTATAAAGAAGATGGAAGAACTATAGGAGTTTCTTACTAATAAAATAATATAGGCCTAGTCTGTCTATAAAGCTATAGTAAATAAGAACCGAACCCTAGTACTAGCTTACTAAATTAGTAACTTTATCTAGCTAAATGTAAGAAATCTAAACATAAAACGACCTACTAAGAAACTTAATTGGAAGAACGCCGGCCCTTATAAGATTAGAAAAGTTGTCTCTCCTTATGCCTACTAACTTAAGCTCCCTAATACAGTTAAAATCCACCCTATATTCTATATATCAGTCCTCCGCCCTACTGCCCCTATATTAGACGCCCTGCCTAGACAGATCTAAGACCCTTCCTCACTAGTTAAAGTAGATAGTAAGGATAAGTACCTTATTAAAAGAGTTAATAATATTAAGTATAACAAACAGAAACGTAAATATATATACCTTATAAAATGGAGAGGCTTTACTAAGCCCTTATAGGAACCCATTAACTCTATAGGACTTATACAAGCCGTAGAAGACTTTTACGAACTCTACCTAGAACTACTACAGCCCCATCTCGCAGAAGCTTGAGTTTAAAGGGGGGGTACTGTTATGGGACACCTCTATAATACCTTATACACGTCTACCTGTTTCCACCTATTCCACTAACGCAGCAAGAAGAGACCGACTATGACGAGACAGCAATTTGCCGGCAATCTACGGCAATCTGACGGTAATCTGCCGCATTCTGCCATATTCTGCTAAGTCCACTAAATCCTGCTAAGTTCTGCTAGGACCGCTACTTAAATCCTATTCTGCTCTGTATATGTGTTGACTAAGCAACTAAATTCACGATATATACCCTTTCTCCCTGTTTCCTTACCTTCTCTTTTTACGCAACGTCTTGACCTTATTATATAGTTTATGTACATAGCTTAATAATATCTACTTCGCTATATATTATCACCGCTTATGCTCACTCCATAACAATTACTAAATATAGGTAGAAGACTTCGCAATTAAGGTAGAGCCAATCTTCCAACTGCTATAAGTAAACGTTCTGTTTGTATGGGGTATAGAGCAGATTGCCGCTATAAAAACTCTAAAGTATGTAATTACTACTACGCCCGCACTAGTTTAACTAGATTATAGTAAGGGGGCAGGGCTAATTATTCTCGCCGTTAACAGATATAAGAATGGATAGGGGTGCGGCCTTATACAACTAGATATATAAGGTCGTTATTACCTATATTAATATAAGAGCGGTATCTAGTTTTAAGCGGAACAGAAATATAGCTTAAAAAAGCTTAAATATTAGGCGTTGCTATATGCATTAAAGAAGTGTCGCGTATACTTGTACGGCGTTCGCTTTACAGTAGAGACGGATATAAATACCTTAGTTATACAACTAAATTATGCCGCTACTGATTTACCCAGAGCCTTAATAATAAAATGGCTAGCATAGATTTAGCTATAGGACTTTAATATTAGACACATGCCAGTGAAGAAAAATAGCCTAGCTAATGGACTTTTATAATAGCCGCCTAATGGTAAACAACCTAATAAGCCAACTAAGGATATTAAAGAGTTTATTAACTATAAGCTAAGTGCCTTAGAGTATATAGCTAGCCCTTTTAAAATGGAAGTAGATCTACTACTAGACAACTTATATTTAGAGAAATCTTAAAAGATTATAAAATAGCTAGTAACCTTATAACGTCCAGAAGAAATAAATACTAAGGAATTTAAAAAGTTTAAACGGCATACGCTAAAGTTTCTAGTGTGTAATTAATAGCTCTTCGGCTAATAGTCTAAGAACGTGCTAATGCGGAGGGTAGTTAATAACAAGACTACTTAGTAAGAAATCATTAAGAGCCTTTATAACTAGAGTGGATATTGCGGACGGGAGGGAACGTACCAGAGGGTCTTAAATTAATATCAGTGGCTAGGACTATAAGATCAAATATTATAGCATATTAAGTCATGCCTATAGTGTTAGGAATAACAGCTAGGACAGGAAGAAGAAGTAATACACCCTATATAGGAGTCTACCTTATAGCAACAAGTAATAGTAGATATTACATTTATGCCGCCAAACCGTCTCGGATTCCGGTACCTGGCTATTACTTAAGAGTATGTATCTAGATAGGTGGAAGCTTGGGCCCTTTAAAAGAAGAATATAAAGAGTATAGCGAAGTTTCTCTACAAAGATGTTATCTATTAATGGGGAGTATTCGGACAGCTCTCTATAGATAGTAGAGGAGAGAATGCTAATATTACCGCTGCGCTCGCAGAGCTCTATAATATTAAAAGGGTTATAGCTTCCGCATATCACCTATAGGGGCAAGGCTTAATAGAGTAGGGCCATAAACCTATAATAAACGCTTTGGTAAAGATAGACGGCTTATAGCTAGACAATCTTTATACCGTCTTATAGGCAGATAGGATAACTATTAAGCGGTCTACGGGAATAACACCAGTAAGAGTTATATATGGATATAAGCATATCCTTTCTATTAAACTCTACATACCTACCTGGTAGACGCTATCTTGGGAAACGGTCCAAACCACTATAGAGCTACTAGCGCTTTATGCAAAGCAGTTTAACCAAAGAGATATAGATATGTAAGAGGCTATTATATATATAAGATAACTAAGAGCAGCAAATAAAGAGTATTTTAATAATACCCATCGCATTTACCAGGACGGATTTTAGGTTAGGGATATAGTTATACTCTATAACACGCAGCTTAAGTAAGATTATTCTAGCAGTTATAAGCTAGATCTAAAATGGCTAGGACTATTCTGTGTATATAAGAGTTACTCGCATAAGGGATAGTACTTAGTTAAGGATCTTAACGGCACGCTGTTCCGTAACTAAACTCTAGGGAATAGATTAAAGAAGTTTTATTAATAATAGGTATCTAAAGTCCACTAGGAGAACTGGCTTAACTAATTAGGCAGAACTATACTATAAGAGATAACAGCAGAGCTAGAGCCTAAAGAAGATGTTATATAAAATCTACTAGTATCGCAACGCTATATAGTTTAAGAAGTGCGTATTCTAGAAGGATTATTTAATAGAATTAAGTATAAAATATTTAACTAGGGGACAGTTAAGTTCTAAGGTGGGGAAAGGGACTATTATAGGACACCTCCGTGACACCTTATACACGTCCACCTGTTTCCACCGTCTTAACCTCTATGTTAACGACTCAGTTAATTAAGACACATAACGGCAATCTAAGGCAATTTGCTATCACGTAACGGCAATCTACGGCAATTTGCTGTCCTCCACTATATTCCGCCACATTCTGCTAAGATCCGCTAGGACTATGACCCAAAGCCTATTCTACCCCGTGTACGTGTTAACCAAGTAACTAAGTTAATGATATATACCCCTTTCCTCCCGTTTCCTTACCTTCTTTCCTTACGTAACGTCTTAACTTTATTATATAGTTTATGTATATAGCTTAATAATATCTACTTCGCTATATATTATTATCGCTTGTGCTTACTCTATGACACTACGTTGCGTTAACCCTATATACCACCCTCCGAAATGTAGAACGACCCTAAAGCCCCCATAACAGCTGTTGGCATTATATCCGCACTCTAAGAACAATTGGCAGAAATATAGAAGTCCTTTATAGATGCCCTTATATAGAACCAAGCCACTTTAACTTAATAACAAGCTAAACAAGAAGCATAATACTAGTAATTAATTAAAGACCTCCAAGAAGAAATCCGCACCCTTAAGATGCCTATATTAGGGCCCTAAGACTGAACACCATCTCTAGAGATAAACACGCGGAACGAGAGCCCCGAACCTATAGTAGTTACTTACCCTAAACCAACTACTGCACTATAACGATCTGAACGACTACTAGACCCTCCAATATTTACTAGTAAACAATAAGAACTCTAATTATTCCTAAGCCGGCTTAAAAATAAGCTAACTAGTAACGCTAACTGCTACCTAACTAAAGCTAACTGACTCTGCTACGCCCTAAGTTAATTAGGAGGAGATATAGCTGACCTTATTAAACCTCTTTAACCAAACTTAGTACTAAGCCTAATTGTACTTCTTAAAGCTATGTATGGTGACCCAAACCGCTAAGCTACTACTTAGAGAAAGATAAACTATATAACTTAAGGAATAAAAGGCTTCCTAGTATACTTCTCCAAATTCAACTGTTACGTAAAAGAAATAGGCTGGAACAACTCCGTATTAATTAACAGCCTTATTAAATCCCTAAGCCCTAAACTGAAAACCTCCCTGATAGGTATAGACCTACTAGGAGCTCTTAACGCCTGCGTAAACGTTATTAATAAACGATATAATGATATACTACGCCTAACACCGAAGTCCGCTCCTTAATATAATATAATAAACCCGCGAATATCTACTAAGTTATTATCTTAGCCTAAGCACCCTAACGCCATGGATATTAACACTGAAACCCTAGGATACGCCCTACTAGGGTCCTCTAAATAAGAATAACGCACTAAGCTAGGCCTCTATTTTAAGTATAGAAGTAGCTTCTACCTCTTTAACCACTGCTCCGTCCCTATGCCCTAACGTAAATTACGAACGGCTAATACTAGCAGCCGTTTACCGCATTAATCCTCTAGTTACCGTCCCTAATCTCCACCTAGTTCTAGCCCCGTATCTAGTAAGCACTATTTATAAGGACGAAGCTATAATTAATACGCTATAAGAACTCCACCCTAATTGCCTTTAAAAGGAAGGTCCTGGAGCTAAGTCGCTCTTTAGGATGGCGCTGCCTTAGGATCTTATTAAATGCTTTAGATGTTACGAACTCTAACTCTTAGGATTGCAGCATAACCGTTAACTATCGTCTTCGGTAGAATAATTAATAGGTTAATACTTAAGTCCTAATTAATATAGGAGCTAGTAGTACAGGATTCATTAACAAGATCTTTATATAAGATAATAGTTTTACTCTAAC
>Ga0307507_10001411_pt1 | contig 53870 bp, 15 predicted proteins | sample 7_EM_MG_FD_207223 | JGI IMG/M metagenome (GOLD analysis project Ga0307507, IMG submission 207223) | Populus trichocarpa ectomycorrhiza microbial communities from riparian zone in the Pacific Northwest, United States - 7_EM | ecosystem: Host-associated > Plants > Roots > Unclassified | place... | reverse complement strand
GGTAAGTAATAGGCGCCCCCTAATAACTCTACAGGAGTAGAGTACAGTGTGTAATACTAGCGCGTCCGTAGGTTTGTTACGGCAGTAGTAGTTCCCAAGGAGGTTAAAAAGTAAGGTAGTAGAGCACTACTAGTAACTCGCAGGCGACTTATAAGCGAGCCCTAAAAGGCGGGGAGACGGATTACGGGGTTTTCTTAAATAGAGTTTTCTCCCCACATGTATATAAGGAGTAGTCCGCGTGGGCCCAACAGGGATCCAAATTGGACGTTAAGCAATAAATAATAATAATAATAATAATATTCTAAATATATTATATATTTAGGCTTTGTAAGCTTAATAGGCTATAACTTATAAGTAATAGTACCTAAGTATTGCGCAGAGAAGGCTAGCGCGGGGGTAGGCTTAAAGAGAGTCGCGGTTATATAGTGGATATAGTAGCAACTAATATAGCTTAACTGGTAGTAGTGGTAGATATAGTAGCATTAAACAGGGGGTTAATTAATAAAGTTTAACTCTAGCTCAGCGTCGGATTAATACTAGAAATCTTAAATATTGTATCTATACTCTATAAATAAGGGTGTAGTATATAATTATGTTTATAACCGGCCACATACAGCTCCTGCTATAGACTTTTAAATAGTAGATCTACGTGCTCCTATTTGTTTATATAGTTATTAAGGTATTTGGGTATAGTAATTAGGTAGAATTGATATGCTATTTAATATAGCATAGTATATAGAACGGTAATAGTGTAATATATTAGAAATAAAGTAGATCTGCTAATAGCTATAGGTACTACTAATGTCTAAGCCTATATCTAAAGTCCCTTAAGGATATAATTCTTTTTTGCATCCAGATTTGCCCCCTTCTTATTATATATTTTATATTTAGGCGTTCTTAACTAAAGGGAGTTATTATAGTAACTATAACAGGAGCCTTTATTAGTATTAATAGTAATTAAAGCGTTAGGCTTTGCGAAATACTTATATAGTGTTTCCTTAATACACTTATAATTGTTATATAGCTGGAAAAAATTATTTCTTATCTCTGTACGCTTCTACTTATCTTTCTTTTTACCTCCCTACTTTAACTAGATAGTATTACTAGCTAATAAGTCGTCTAAATTTACAGAGTCAACTAACAGTAATTGGGACCTATGTAATGGTAATAGTTAAGAGGTAGAAGAAGGATAGGATACTAGTGCGTAAGACTATTATTGTTAATAAGAATTTAAATAGTGTATTGCCTTTAACTTTAACTATAGGAGTAGGTCTTATTTGCTAAAGCACTAATATTTAAATAGAAAGATTGCTTTAGCCCTTTTACTATCGCGGCTAGCTTAACTACTACGCTATAGAAGAAAAGAGAAATATTATTTAGGCGCTGGTATTATATATATAACTACTCTATGGAGGTTTAGAAGATTAACGCTAGTCCTAACAGCCTGTTACGGGACACCTCCGTGACACCTTATACACGTCTACCTGTTTCCACCTACGTAGCAAGAAGAGACCGACCACGAGACGGCAGTCTGATGGCGATCTACGGCAATCTAACGGCAATCTGCCGCATTCTGCTATATTCTGCCAAGTCCACCAAATCCTGCCAAGTTCTACTAGGACCGCTACTTGAATCCTATTCTGCTCCGTGTATATATTGACCAAGTAACTAAACTAGCGATATATACCCTTTCTTCCCATTTCCTTACCTTCTCTCCTTACGTAACGTCTTGACTTTATTATATAGTTTATATACACAGCTTAATAATATCTACTTCGCTATATATTATTACCACTTGTACTTACTCCGTAACACTATATTATGTTAAAATCTATACTCCACCCCGCCCTATTTAAAATGCAGAACGACCTTAAAGCCCCTATAATGGCCGCCGACATTATATCCGCACTCTAGGAACAATTAGTAGATATATAAAAGTCCTTTATAGACGCCCTCGCACAAAACCAAGCTACTATAGCTTAATAGTAAGCTAAATAAGAAGCATGGTACTAGAAAACAATTAAGGCCCTTTAAGAAGAAATCCGCACCCCTAAGATGCCTACGCTAAGCCCTTAAGACCGGTTGCTATTATTAGAAGCTAATACGGGGAACGCGAGCCCTAAACTAGTAATAGTTATCCTACTAATAGAACTAACTACTGCGCTATAATAATCTAAATAATTACTAGACCCTCTAATATTTACTAGTAAATAATAAGAACTCTAATTATTCCTAGGCTGGCTTAAAAATAAGCTAACTGGTAATACTAACCGCTACCTAACTAAAGCTAACTAACTTTGTTATGCCCTAAGTTAACTAGGAGGAGATATAGCTAACCTTATTAAACCTCTTTAACCGAGCTTAGTACTAAGCCTAATTATACTTCTTAAAACTATATACGGTAACCTAAACCGCTAAGCTACTACTTAGAGAAAGATAAACTATATAACTTAAGGAATAAAAAGCTTTTTAGTATACTTCTTTAAATTTAACCGTTACGTAAAAGAAATAGGCTGGAATGACTCTGTACTAGTTAATAGCCTTATTAAATCCCTAAGTCCTAAACTAAAAACCTCCCTAATAGGTACAGACCTACTAGGAGCCCTTAACGCCTGCGTAAATGTTATTAATAAATGGTACAGTCGTCACCGAAATATCGGGAACTCGCTTAGGACGCGAAAGAGCCGCATCCCCCCCCACCAAAATTTGTATGAGGGGCAATTCTTTTAATTTTAACTACTACAATTGAAGTTATTATGGGCCGCCGCCTTTCTGATGAAGTTGTTCATAGAATTAGGACTTATATTGAAGCTAGTGAGGCGGTACCAGCTATTGCAGAGGCTGTAAAGGTGGGCAAGAAGACGATTTATAAGATACGATTAAACCTTAATATTTGGGGCGAGCTGTATGCTCCTCCTACTGTTGTTCTTAGGCGACCGAGAGCTCTGTTACCTTATTAAGAAACGGTAATATATAATGTTATGGTGTTGAGCTTTTTACTAACTGCTCACGTAGAGGCTTCTTAACTTTCTTAAAGATCAGCCAACCGCATATATAGATAAGATGCAGGCCTTCCTATTTAACGAGTTTGACACTTAAGTCTCTGCTATAACTATCGCCCGTATTCTTAAAAGAGCTCATTAGTCACGGAAAGTGGTTATAGCTCGTGCAGCTTAAAGGAGCGCCCCCCTCTGCAACGCCTGGATTAGTATATAGAAGAGCTAGGTAGCAGAGCAGCTTATATTTCTTAATAAGTTAGCAGCAAATAAAAGAACTGGTGATAGGAAGTACGGCTAGTTACTAGAAGGGACTATATATGGTATAGCACGCGTACTTAAGAGGTTAGAAAGGTGGAGTATTCTACCAGCGTTAGTAGTTAACGGATATCTTAGCTACTTTATCTTTTAAGGCCCTATTACCTCTGCGATATTTGAAGCCTTTGTGGAGGAGCAGGTACTACCCTATTATACACTATATCTAGGGCCACGATTAGTCCTTATTCTTAACAACGCGTTAATTCACAAATTAACACGGCTTTAAGAGCTTTATAAGCAACACAGCATCCTACTAAAATTCCTGCCACTGTACTCGCCAGATTATAATCTAATTGAGGCTATATTTAATAATATTAAGGCTTAGATTAGAAGGAACTAGCGGCTAGCTAAGAACTTTAAGAGCTTTAAGAGCTTCTTATATTTTGCTGTTAGTTAAGTATATGGTATATACGCAGGAGCTTACTTCTAAGAAGCAGGATATATGTAGATTAATAATAGATAGACACTATCTTAATTGCTTAAACTTTGAGATTAGAGGCCTAATTCTATATAGCGTTCTAATTTTAAAGCTATAGATCTCCTACTAATCTGACGTTATATTTTTACCTAGCTTCTATAACTTTAGCGAGTTAATATTTTATTTTTCCTCTACTAACTTGTCCTTAATTGGCTCCAAAATAGCCCTCTGCCTCTTGCTATTGAACTCTGGCTGGTTAGCCAGCCACTTAAAGAACTGGCTAAGTAGCTTAACTGGATCTGTTTCCGACTAAACGGGGCTTGAGTTTTGGGGTGCTTTAACATTTAAATATAGTGGAGGATATTGTTAAGAAAGGTAAGAATTTTAACCTATAGACTTAAGCTCCTTTATAAGTATAACTGACGCTAGCTTCTTAAGATGCGATATAGTAGAATCTTCCTTTTCTACTACTGGCTCCTTTTGGCTCTTCCGACTTCTCTCCTTGTAGTTAACTAAGTTAACAACAAGATATTGCGACAGCTGCTTAATAGTAGAGTTACTAGAGAGAAGCTCCTTATTCTACTACTAGAAGTTTTCTGTACTAATAGGATAGTGGTTAATTATAGTATTAGGTAAGTTAGGCAACTTCTTATCCTACTAGCACGTCTTGCCTTTATTATGGCAATGTATATTTATACAAGGCCACCTATCTGTAATTGCCGGTATTCTATTACTAGAAGCATCCTTAGCTGTAAGTATATTAGGTAGATTGGTAAGTTAAGCTTATATAGCTGTCCTTCTACCTATAGGCCTAATAACTACTTGCTAACTTAGAGTTATAGTAGGAGCCTAAGTCTCTGGCTCCTTCTCCTTAACTAAATATAAGGTAAAGTTTAAGGATAGAGACCTTAACGGCCAGCGCTTATACCACTCCTTAATTATAGTAAGAGCTTGATTTAGATCCTCACTTAACTAAATATCTTAAGGGCAGCAGTCGGCTCGCCGGGCCTTCTTATAGGAGGCGACAGCTTGGAGCTAAGTAATCTTAAACTTCCGTGGTAATAGACGTTGTATAATCTCGTCCTGCTATAGATCTAGCTTAAAGTAGTATATATTTTTGGTGTTAAACACAGCTAACTTTATGCCAGGAAGAGACTTATTTTTACTACTTATAACTGCCTTCTAAACACTTGTAAAGCGTACAGGCGGCAGCGGCGGCGGCGGCGAGTCTATATCCTCATCTTCCACCTCTATAGGCTCCTTGGTATTCTCATCCTTGCCCTTATTAACCTTATCTGCAGATGTAGGCTCTACGGGCGTTACTAGCGCCGACGGCGACGGCGACGGCGACGGCGACGGTGACGGCGACGGTGACGGTGACGGTGACGATAATGGTGACGGTAACGATAATGGTAACGGTGACAGTAACGGTAACGGTAACGGTGACGGTACTAGTATTATCTTCTACCTCTTCTTTGCTACCTTCGCCTTCCTCTTCGCCTTCTTCTTAGGCGGCTGTAAGATAGCAGAAGCAGGCATAGATTAAGCCCGCTTTCATTCAGAAGGCTTTTAAGGACGACCCGACGATCGAGTAGGCTGCTGCTGTTAGGGCGCCATAAGATGCAACACCAAGATTTCTATATAATCGACTTAACTAGGTAACGCGCTAGCTTTAATATTTGGGCACTTACAATAGGTAGTTAAAGTATATAGGTGGTTAAAATCAAAAGAATTACCCCTTATACAAATTTTGGTGGGGGGGGATGCGGCTCTTTCCCGTCCTAAGCGAGTTCCCGATATTTCGGTGACGACTGTATAATAATATACTACGCCTAATACTAAAGTCCGCTCCTTAATATAATATAATAACCCCGCAAATATCTATTAAGTTATTATCTTAGCCTAAGCACCCTAACGCTATAGATATTAACACTAAAACCCTAGGATATGCCCCACTAAGGCCCTTTAAATAAGAATAATGCACTAAGCTAGGCCTCTGTTTTAAGTATAGAAGTAGCTCCTACCTCTTTAACTACTACTCTACCCCTATGCCCTAATGCGAATTATAAACGGCTAACACCAGCAGCCGTTTACTGCATTAATCCTCTAGTTACCGTCCCTAATTTCTATTTAGTTCCAGCCCTATATCTAGTAAGCACTACTTATAAGGACGAAGCTACAACTAATACGCTATAAGAACTCCACCCTAATTGCCTCTAAAAGGAAGGTCCAGGAGCTAAGTCGCTCTCCAGGATAGCGCTGCCTTAGGATCTTATTAAATGCTTTAGATGTCACGAACTCTAACTCTTAGGATTACAGCATAACCGTTAACTATTGTCTCCAGCAGAACAATTAATAGGTTAATACTTAAGTCCTAATTAATATAGGAGCCAGTAGTATAGGATTTATTAATAAGATCTTTATATAAGATAATGGTTTTACTCTAACCCCCCTTAACTGGCATATTAACGTATTAAGATTTAATGGCAAACGTACTGTTTTAGGCTGTATTACCTATATAGTATTCCTAAGACTCTAATACCTAAACCATAAAGAACTGATTAGGCTTTTTGTTACCACCCTAGGTTACTTAGTAATCCTTAGACAACCCTAGATAAAGCTATATAAGGTAACTATTAATTAGGACAACCTTAAGCTTCTATTTACCGCCTCCTATTATAAGTAGAAGTGTCTTATAATTTACTACTTAGACCCCAAACTAAAATCTAGAAAATCTACCAAGATCTACTAGTCTAAAATTTCTACCAATATCTACCCTATACCTAAGAAATCCACCTAATTCCACTAAGAACTTAAAAGTTATACTAAACTACACAAACTAATTCTAACTACTATACCGCCCTAAACCAAGTAGAAGCTTAAGCTTAATATATAAAAGTACCAGAAGAACTAGTATTTTACTATAAAAAGAATACTTAAAGAACCTAAACCTAAATCTAATATTAACTCCGTACCTAATACTAAACCTAAATCTAAATAAGAAACTATATAAGAAACTAAAGATAATCCAAGCTTACTTAATACCTTAGATATCTATATAATTGGAGCTACCCCGTTAGCATAACTTACCAGGAAACCTAAATATACGATCTTTACCGTTATAATAGCCGATATTAAAAAGGCCCTAGCACTAAAGAAGCACACTAACCCTGCCATAAAGGTACTAGTATGCTACTACGAGCACCTGGAGGTATTCTTACAAAAGGAAGCTGATAAGTTAGCAAAGCACTAACCATACAATCACAAGATTATACTCGAAGAAGGAAAACAGCTAGGATTTAGACCACTATATAGAATGTCCCAAAACGAACTCTAAGTGCTATAGAAGTACTTAGACAAACACCTAAGTAAAGGATTTATTAGAGTAAGCTCTTCGCCTATAGCTGTACCTATAATCTTTATTAAGAAATCTAGTGGCGGTCTGCGCTTCTATGTAGACTACTAAGCTCTTAACGCTATTACTATTAAGAACCGGTACCCGCTCCCATTAATTTAAGAGACACTAAACCAATTAAGTAAGGCTCGCTACTATACGAAACTTGACCTTATTTACGCATTTAACCGCCTCTGTATTGTAAAAGGAGATAAATAGCTTACCGCATTCCGTACTAGATATGGACTATTTAAATACTTAGTAACGCCGTTTGGCCTTATAAATGCGCCAAGTTTATTCTAACACTTTATAAATAATACCCTACGACCTTACCTAGACGTTTTCTGTACTGCTTATATTAATGATATCCTGGTATATAGCAATAACCTAGCTAAATATAAGAAACACGTTAACCTTATCTTGGAAGCCCTATATAAAGCTAGCCTATAATTAGATATAGATAAATGCGAGTTCTATAAAACAGAAGTTCTATACCTCGAACTTGTTATTTCTATAGATAGCATATAAATGGACCTAAAGAAGATTAAAGTAATTATAAACTAGCAAGAACCTAAGAACGTTAAGGACGTAAGAGTCTTTATAGGATTTACTAATTTCTACTAACGGTTTATTAATAACTTCTCCGCCCTAGTTTTACCCCTTATAGCTCTAACCTAAAAGGATAAAGCGTTTATCTTTAATAAGGAATATAAGAAGGCCTTTGCCTATTTAAAAGTTATATTTACTACCGCACCTATACTCTAACACTTTGACCCAAACTGAAAGAGTGTTATAGAAGCTAACTTATCTGACTACGTCACTGGAGGCATCCTGTCTTAGTATAATAAGGAAGGAGTACTACACCCTATAATATACTTCTCAAAATAACTAAGTCCAGCTAAATATAACTATAAGATCTACAATAGGGAATTATTAGCCATTATTAGATATTTTAAATAATGGCAACCCAAACTAGAAGGCTCTAGATTTCTAATTAAGGTCCTTAGCGACTATAAGAATCTACAGTACTTCACAACTATAAAATAGCTAAGTTATTGTTAAGCCTACTAGTTAGAATATCTATCTTATTTCCAATTCTTAATTACGTACTATTCAGGCGTTTAAGGTTAAAAACCTGATGCCCTAACCTGATGTTTACAAGATATACTAGTATAGGAAGAAGCGCGTGCCTACTACAATTAAACCCTACTTCGCCCCAAACTATTTAATCCCCTGGCTAAAGACCTTATAGTATACGTCCTTAAAATGACTAATTAATTAATTAAGTAGATTATAATTAATAAATACCTAAATAACAAGTTTATCTAAGAGATACTTAAGTTAATTTAAGATAGCGTTAGACGCTCTAAAAAGATCTCTCTAAGCAAATATAAAGCTTGCGAAAACCGCTTGTATTACTAGAACCGCCTAGTTATACCTAACTATAATAAACTTAAACTTAAGCTCCTTAAATATATATACAATTTACTAGTAGCCGGCTATTTAGGCTGAGGAAAAACCTTAGAGCTACTCTAACGGGAGTACTATTAGCCAAATATATATAATATAGTACGAAGGTACGTCTTTATCTGTTATACCTACTAACGAGCTAAAGCTTTGTATAAGATATATAACGGCTTTCTAAAACCACTACCTGTTCCAGACCGAAGATAGAAGGATATCTTAATTAACTTTGTTATTAATCTCCCCATAAGTAAAGGCTGCATAAATATTATAGTAGTTATAGACCGACTATTTAAGATAAGATACTTAATCGCCTACCCTAATATATTAATACCTACCGTCGCCCGACTATTCCTAGATTATATATAGAAACTCTATAGACTTCCTAAAATAATTGTCTCTAATAGAGGCCACTAGTTTATCTTAGTATTTTGGAAAGAACTAACTACCTAACTCTACATTAAAGCGCCATTGTCTATAGTATATTACCCGGAAATAGATGGTTAAACGGAACGTGCAAATACTATAATGGAACAGTATATTTGGATATATACGTTGTATTTATAGGACAACTAGATAGACTAGCTTACATTCACCAAGTTTACTATAAATAACTCCGTTTTAGAAACTATAACGGTCTCCCTATTTCTAGCTAATTACGGCTAGTACCCGCGAATGGGTTTTAAACCCTTTAATAATATTCCTCGCCTAGCTTACTAGGCCTAATAAGTTATAAAAGCAAACAAATTTATAAAGAAGATAGAAGAACTATAAGAGTTCCTTACTAATAAAATGACATAGGCCTAGTCTGTCTATAAAGCCATAGTAAATAAAAATCAAACCCTAGCACTAGCTTACCAAATTAATAACTTTATTTGGCTAAACGTAAGAAATCTAAACACAAAACGACCTACTAAGAAACTTAACTGGAAGAACGCCGGCCCTTATAAGGTTGAAAAAGTTGTCTCTCCTTATGCCTACTAACTGAAGCTCCCTAATACGGTTAAAATCCACCCTATATTCTATACGTTAGTCCTCTACCCTACCACCCCTATATTAGACACCCTACCTAAACAGATCTAAGACCCTCCCCCACCAGTTAAAGTAGATAGTAAGGATAAGTACCTCGTTAAAAGAGTTGACGATATTAAGTATAATAAACGGAAACGCAAATATATATACCTTACGAAATGGAGAGGCTTTACTGAGCCCTTATAGGAACCCGTTGACTCTATAGGACTTACATAAGCCGCAGAAGACTTTTACGAACTTTACCTAGAATTACCTTAGCCCTATCTCGCAGAAGCTCGAGTTTAAAGAGGGGGTACTATTATAGGACACCTCCGTGACACCTTACACACGTCCACCTGTTTCCACCTACGCAGCAAGAAGAGACCGACCATAAGACGGCAGTTTGACGGCAATCTACAGCAATCTGACGGCAATCTGCCGCATTCTGCTATATTCTACTAAGTCCACCAAATCCTGCCAAGTTCTGCCAGGACCGCTACTCGAATCCTATTCTGCTCTGTATATGTGTCGACCAAGCAACCAAACTAGCGATATATACCCTTTCTTCCCGTTTCCTTACCTTCTCTCCTTACGCAACGTCTTAACTTTATTACACAGTTTATATATATAGCTTAATAATATCTACTTCGCTATATATTATTACCACTTATACTCACTCCGTGACATAGCCTCTGTAGTAAAGATAATTTAAATCTTAGAAGACTTTACTAGTTTTTTAAACTTAGCTAGTATTAACTTCTTGCTAAATAATAAGATTGTTTAATAGAATACTACTATAATTAAGCAGGTAATATTCTTAGTATATTAAGCTAGATATAGCTGCTATAGGTACTTATATATGCCTTTATGTGCCTCTATAGCTTAGACCTTGGTGTTAAAGAATATAATAGTCTTTAGAATCTTATGCGGAGTAGCTAAGTAGCTCCCTCCCTAAAAGACGATAGGATTAATATATATTTTAATAATTGGAGGATTAATAGCCTTATTAAGAAGGAAGTAGAGCAAGGTGTATTTAGTAATTATATCCTTTAGTATCTAGCCAAGATAAAAAATAAGCTTTTTGTAGGAAATAGAAGTCTGCTTAAAGTATATATTAGTGTTATTAAAGCTTAAGGACTTCTTTACCGTTTCTAATGTTTTTAGATTTAAAGTTATAGAATAGGTAAACTACAGAACTAAGCTTCTAATTAGATTACGTATATAGCATAGCTGCGTATACTTAGGGCGAAACTTCTTGCCCTATTATATAATAAGATAAGCTTTATTACTGTCTGTTGCAAAAGATCGGTAACTCGCTTAGGATGTGAAAAAAAACCCGCATCCCCCCCCCACCAAAATTTGTATAAGGGGTAATTCTTTAATTTTAACCACCTATAATACGTTCACCACCTATTGTAAGTACCTAAATATTAAAGCTAGCGCGTTACCTAATTAAGTCGATTATATAGAAATCTTGGTGTTGCGTCTTATGGCGCCCTAACAGCAGCCTACTTAATTGTTGGGTTGTACTCCAAAGCCTCCTAAACGAAAGCGGGCTTAATCTATACCTTCTTCTGCTATCTTATAGCCGCCTAGAAAGAAGGTGAAGAGGAAGGCGAAGGTAGTGAAGAAGAGACAGAAGACAATACTAGTACCGTTACCGTTACCGTTACCGTTACCGTCACCGTCAATGTTACTGTCGCCGGTAACGCCCGCAGAACCTATATCTGCAGATGAGGTCAATGAGGATGAGGATGAGAATACCAAGGAGCTTGTAGAGGTGGAAGATGAGGATATAGACTCGCTGCCGTCGCCGTCGCCACCATCGCCGTCGCCGCCGCCGCCGGCACGCTTTATAAGTGTTTGGAAGGCAGTTACGAGTAGTAAAAATAAGTCTCTTCCTGGCATAAAGTTAGCTGTATTTAATACCAAAAATATATACTACTTTAAGCTAGATCTATGGCAGAACGAGACCGTACAACGTTTATTACTATGGAAGTTTAAGATTACTCAGCTCCAAGCTGTCGCCTCCTATAAGAAGGGCTGGCGAGCCGACTGCTGCCCTTAAGATATTTAGTTAAGCGAGGATCTAAATCAAGCTCTCGCTATAATTAAGGAGTGGCATAAGCGCTGGCTGTTAAGGTCTCTATCCTTAAACTTTACCTTATATTTGGCTAAGGAGAAGGAGCCAGAGACTTAGGTTTCTACTATAACTCCAAGTTAGTAAGTGGTTATTAGGCCCGTGGGCAGAAGGACAGCTATATAAGCTTAACTTACCAATCTGCCTAACGTACTTACTGCTAAGGAGGCTTTTGGCAATAAAATGCCGGCAATTGTAGATAGGTGGCCTTATATAAATATATATTGCCATAATAAAGGCAAGATATGCTAGTAGGATAAGAAGTTACCTAACTTACCTAATACTGCAATTAACCATTATCCTATTAGTATAGAAAACTTCTAGTAGTAGAATAAGGAGCTTCTCTCTAGTGACTCTACTATTAAGCAGCTGTCGCAATATCTTATTATTAACTTAGTTAACTATAGGGAGAGGAGTTGGAAGAGCCGGAAGAAGCCAGTAGTAGAGAAGAAAGATTCTACTATATCGCATATTAAGAAGCTAGCGTCAGTTATACTTATAAAGAAGCTTAAATCTATAGGTTAAAATCCTTACCTTTCTTAATATCCTCCGCTATATTTAAATGTTAAAGCACCCCAAAACTTAAGCCCCATTTAGTTGGAAATAGATCTAGTTAAGCTACTTAACTAGTTCTTTAAGTGGCTGGCTAACTAGTTAGAGTTTAATAGCGAGAGGCAGAGGGCTATTTTAGAGTTAATTAAGGATAAGTTAGTAGAGAAAGAATAGAATCTTAACTTACTAAAGTTATAGAAGCTAGGTAAAGATATAATGTTAAATTAGTAGGAGACCTATAGCTTTAAGATTGGAACGCTATATAGAATTAGGCCTCTGATTTTAAAGTTTAAGCGATTAAGATAGTATCTATCTATTAATCTATAATATATCCTGCTTCTTGGAAGTAAGCTCCTGCGTACGTACTATATACTTAACTGACAGTAAAATATAAGAAGCTTTTAAAGCTCTTAAAGTTCTTAACTAGCCGCTGGTTCCTTCTAATCCAAGTCTTAATATTACTAAATATAGCCTTAGTAGGATTATAATCTGGCGAGTATAGTGGTAGGAATTTTAGTAAGACGCTGTGTTGCTTACAAAGCTCTTAAAGCCGTGTTAATTTATAGATTGCGGCGTTGTTAAAAATAAGGACTAATTATGGCCCTAGATATAGTGTACAATAAGGTAGTACCTAATTCTCTATAAAGGCTTTAAATATTGCAGAGGTAATAGAGCCTTAAAAGATAAGGTAGCTAAGATATCCGTTAACTACTAATGCTGGTAGAATGCTCCACCTCTCTAACCTTTTAAGTACGCGTGCTATACCATATATAGTCCCTTCTGGTAACCAGCTGTATTTCCTATTACCAGTTTTTTTATTTACTGCTGACTTATTAAGAAATATAAGCTGCTCTGCTATCTAGCTCTTCTATATACTAATCCAGGCGTTATAGAGGGGAGCGCTTCTTTGAGTCGTTTAAGCTATAACCGCCTTCTGTAACCAGGAAGCTCTCTTAAGAGTACAGTAGGCAGTTGTAGTAGAAACTTAAATATCAAATTTGTTAAATAGGAAGGTCTACATCTTATCTAGATATGCTGTTGGCTAATCTTTAAGGAAGTCAAGAAGGCGCTATATAAGCAGTTAGTAAAAAGCTCAATACTACGACTGTATATATTACCATCTCTTAGTAAGGTAGTAGAGCTCTCGACCAACCTTAAACCACAGTAGGAGGCGTATATAGTTCGCCCCAAATATTAAGGTTTAATCATATCTTGTAAATTGTCTTCTTGGCCACCTTTACAGCATCCACAATAGCTAGTACCGCCTTACTAGCTTTAATACAAATCCTAATTCTATAAATAACTTCATCTGGAAAGCGGCGGCCCATAATAACTTCAATTATAGTGGTGAAAATTAAAAGAATTGCCCCTTATACAAATTTTGGTAGGGGGGGTACGGATTTTTTTTACGTCCTAAGCGAGTTACTAATCTTTTGCAATAGATAGTAACAACAACTAAGGCTAATTACTTCTTAAACTTAGGGTCTTTAAGCAGATTATAGAAAGATAGTGTACTAGCAAGCTTGGGACTAATAAAGATATAGGTATATAGTCCGGCTCTTATATTCTTAAGCGCTTTATCTATATCCTTAACGTTAACATTAAGAAGTAGCGCATTGCCGCTAATCTAATTAACCTTTTAAACTTGCTCTTTTGCAATTTTGTTTAGAGAAAGAAATACTAGCAATATAGTATTTTTATAAAGGATTGAAATTACTTATATAATAAGGCTTTTACTAAAGCTACTTTGTGTAATAAAGATAATATTAATATAATTATAGATTAGCTTCCAAATATAGGTTACATACTCATTTTTTATATTAAATTTATTGCCGTATAGCGATAATATAGTATCCTAAATTGCGTTATCTCGTTTTTAAGTTATTGTATTAAGCTTCTTCTTATCTTAAATCTTTCTCTAAGCTCTAGCTACTTATATCTTTAATATATCTTAACTAGCTAGGCTAGTAGAGAGTTAAGGTATATCCTAGCTAGCTAAGCTAGTAGAGAGTTAAGATATTTATAGGTCTATTTATAGTAACTAAGGAACTTTACTATATACTACTAGTGACTAAGACGCCTTACTATTAGAGCGTTACTTTTTAAAGATATTTATTACTGTCGGAACGTTAGTTATATAACGTGGTTATAAGACCACGAAGCGAGGCTAGCTAACCTGACCTTAGAGCAACCCCTTACTTCTAGACAACAATAACTACCAACTTTAACACCGCATACGTATCGCAATACAGTAATATTCGTATACGTTAATAATGCGAGTATACTAATACTAATCAGTAGACGTATAGATTAGAAAATATGCAATAGCTAGCGCTTAAGAAGTAGTACTAGAAATAGTTCACGATTGCCTAGTTCTTATCTATTTTATTAAAGGAGAAGACTACAACTTCTACTTACGCTTAAGAGAATTTATCCTAGCTTTACAGCTAATATAACAGATTACTAAGAGAATAGCAGTCTTGCTAAGAACTATTCTACAGGCCCTACGGCTGTAGAAACGTACACATAACCCTTAATCTTAACCCTAACCTCGACCTTAACCTTGACCTTAACCTTAACCTTAACCTTAACCTTAACCTTAACCTTAACCTTAACCTTAACCTTAACCTTAACCTTAACCTTAACCTTAACCTTAACTTAACCTTAACCCTAACCTCTGCATAAGCCTTAACCCTTAAACTCTTAGACCAAGGACACCCTATAGGCCCTAAGGCTGTAAAGAATATCTTAAACCTTAACCTTAAACCTATAGACCTCCTTTCCAAAAATAGATTCTAAATAGGCCGAGAAAATCTTAAGGTATGGGGACGGGATTGATATAGAAAATGCCATAAAAGATAAATTAGGAGAATATGTAGAAACAAAGGTCTACGTATATATATAGGAGAACTTCACAAACTATACATTATGGACAGTATTTAAGGAGGAATTTAAAGGCTTTACTACCAAGGATTTTAGACGCATGCGAATTAATATAAGAGCAAAATTACATACTTATCTACTTAAGAGGGGAGTGTATATGGGAAGGCACAATAATAGATATTTAATCTTAGAAGCACTATTTAACCTCCTCTAAGAGGAAGAACCTTATAAATAGACAGATAAGGAAATCATAGGAGCTCTTAAGGAAATCAGCCCTATAATTATAGTGGTATTATAAGAACAACTTAACTCTATACAAACAGCTCTAATATTAAATTAAGCTATACCCCTGTTAGTTATAGCCTCTTTAGTTCCTATAACCCCCTTTCGCAGCCTACTACCTTCCTACACAGTGCCGACGCCTATAAACTATTAACTACCCCCACTACCTCTAACGCCTGTGATTTAGCCTATAGCTATAGCTATAACACCTAGAACGCAAATACCTACCCCTATAACACCCTAACCAGCTACTATATCTATACTCTAGTAAACTGCACTAACCGCCATCTAACAGCAAGCTGCACCTACCTCTACCCAAGATCAACTACTTACCCTCCTTACTTAACTCCTATAGATATAGAATTAACAATTATTGCCTACGGCAACTATATCTACCTTCCCTTTAGTAACTGCCCCTACCCTACCTAGTCCTCCTTCTGCCTAGTATCTTTACCCTAGTACTGCTAATACTAACCCTACTATACACCTACCTATATACAGTAAAGAGGCAGCCACTATTGCCAAGATCTATATAGACGGCCAGAAGTACGATAGAATAAATAATAGCTTTAACTTTAAGTTAACTATCTTCTATAATATCTATAAAAGAGCTAGTCTACCTCCTAAAGGCTATATAACTGCATTCCTAACTATGCTAAAGGGACTTACTTAGGATTACTACTACAATAGCAGCCTTTTAACTAGATTATTTACTAAGGCATGCAACTATATATATTACTTCTTTAAAGGACCAAAGTACTATAGGACACTAAAAGATAAAAACCGGAAGTATCTAGTAAGAATATATTAGGCACCAAAGGAAAAACGGTTTAGAGACGCTAAGTATATATATAGATGGCACCTAGTAGAAGTATAGAGTTAAGGGAACCTAATACTTTAACCCAGAAGATTCCTTACAGAAGAATGCCTAGATAGATAATAGTGGTAGGACTGCCTAGAGAATACTTATCTATAGTATATAGAGGAAAAAAATAAACTAAGTATTAGCTAAAAGTAGACTAAGTATAGACAGGATCTAGTAGCTAATAGTTAGGAAAAGGGAAGGCCTATAGAACTAGAGGGAACCAGTAGTAAAGCCTTAGACCCTTAAAGGAGTTTAAGGATAACACCTAAACTTATAAGATAAGTAGTAAGATTAATAGTTTAAAGCACTAATAGACAGTAAAGTAATAAGAAACTATATATCACCAACAGTAGTAGAAAGGATAGGGTTACTATATAGATAAAAGGAATACCTATATCCACTTATAACAATTTTAGGAGATTAGATAGCCTATAGAGGAGGTATTATTAATCTCAAAATAGGACCTATTTAGTTAACTATTAAAGTGTCACAGTGCTGTAATGCTAATAGGCTAAATAACTACATTGTGGTATAAAGAGGAGAAGGAGGTAAAAGGGGGTATTATACACAAATAGTAGGGGCAGCCGCCAAGGCGCTAGTGGTGGGCCAGCCAACAGTAGGAAATAGTACAAGACAGTACGCGTTAGGACTATGCCGTGACAGTACTCCCCTCCCTAGAAGGTTTGGTCCCTAAACCAAATAAGTAACCTATTTTCGCTGTAAAGATGTTATTTCTGCTTACCGCCCTTGACCAAGCTAATAGCAATTTTCTATACCAGGCATGGAAAATCTTAATTGGTTAGCTTAATAAATAAAATTGGCAGAACTCTATACTGCTACTATATAGCGCTTCTTAGCAAAAAACTAACCAATTAGATAACTTTAACTGGCGGTTAAAGTTCTATAAGATCTTAACCACCACAAATTACCTTTATAGTCGGCCATGGCCTTAGCATAACTCTCCCTTATCTTATACCTAGTCTGGGGGTTCTGGCTTCTTAGGGTGTTATTTATAGAACCTTAGTAGTGCGCGCTCACACCCTTTTAGGGATTTCTCAGATTCCCAGGTTTTCTTATTGTGGTATTTCCATTTAATATAGTATATTAAGCCATACTCATCCATTTGTTTATTATATATATTAAGAATCTTTTTAAATTCCTACTTGTCCATAATATTGCCGTTATTATCCCTTTTGGCTATCCTGCCTGTAATATTACAACATTCCTCTTTATTAATGCGTGCTTAACTAAAGATCTCTTTAGGGAACTAGAGGCGGACTTTTAAAGTATAGAAAGACTTATTAACACAGATATAGTCCAGGAGGTTAACTACAACTGCTCCTCTATAGGCAGCTAGGACGGGCTAGGGTCCGTCCTAGTTATTATTCTACTTTCTCTTAGGCTAGTTGGTCTTTATGTTTTTAAGGCTAACTATAACCATATTATCCTTTTTAAATATTATACCTTCATCTCATTTTATATTAGCGTTGTCTTTATATTATTACTAGGAGATATAAGCTAGGGCTTTAAGCTAGGTTAAGATGCGCTTAAAGCGGTTAGTAATAGTATTAGCTTATAGGTACTCCTTCTTTGCATATACAGATAGGGCTGATGGCTAGGGGCCTACTGGTTTGACGCCTAGATATAGGTTATAGCCATAGTTAATAAAGAATAGTGAGATTTTTGTGGTCTTATTAACCTGGTTATTTATAGTAAACTTAGTAAGGGGGAGCCAATCTACCTAGTTGTCTTAGGTGAAGCTTATAAAGGCGCGTAGGTACTTATTTATTACTACATTAATAATCTTGGTTTAACTATCTATTTTAGGGTGCTATGCGGAGCTAGGGCTTAGAGTTACCTTTAGGCGCTAGTTTAGGCAACGCTAGAAGTTAAAAATAAATAAAGAGCCTCTATTAAAAATAATAGTATTTAGAGCGCTGTGTAACTTATAGATAGTATAGATAAATGCTTTAACAAGCTCCTTAGTATCTAGGCTAGTAATAGGAATAAAGTGTCTTATCTTTATTAGGCGGTTAACAACAACAAAGATATATCTATATATTTTGCCATTATAAAGGCACTTAGGCAGGTTAATAACGTGGTTAATAGAGATATTGGTTTATAGGTGGACTAGTAGTTCTAGTAGTTTTAGGAAACCAGCGGTACTAAGCGTAGGGTCTTTATGCGGAAGCAGAGAGCATAGTCTTTTATAAAGGTAGCTATAAACTATAAAATACCTAGCCACTAATATATTTAATTAAGGAGGTTTAGTGTCTTAACGCGGCCTAGGTAACCCATAGGGCCCAAACTATATATGCGGTGTATAACTTCTAGTTAGAGTTTATATAAATTAGGGATAAATACTTAATTCCTGTAGTAGATTAGGCCGTTAATAATTAAATATTTAGATTTGTTATAGTGGAGCAGCTTCCTAATCTACTTAGGCTAATAGCGTGCTTTACAGTCTTCCCATTTACGTAGTGCAGCTAATATATTCCTAGCAAGTTCATTCTCTTTATAGGCATTCTTAATAAGCTCCTTAAGGGGTTTTTTCTTAGGCTCTAGGTCTATTACTACGATAAAGTCTTTAATGCTCTAGTCTTGGGATTCGCTCAGTAGTTCTTCTAGGATAGTAGGGTTGACTTTCTTTAGTAGTAAGACAACGCGGTCTCGGTATTATAGACATTTATTATTAGCATTAGTAGGTACAACGCCTAGGAGGCAGCTAAGAGCGTCTGGGATTATAGCTTTAGTGCTAGGCCTATAGGTAATAACAAAGTTAAATTAGAAAAGGAACTTAGCCCAGTGGACTTGGCGCTAGTTTAGTTATTTTATTATTATAAAGGTCTAGAGGTTCTTATAGTCCGTAATAATTTTAAATAGCTGCTTAGTTCCTTGTAGTTTGGGACGCTATTCTTCTAGTGCCTTAATAATTGCTAGGAGCTCTTTATTGTATATTTTATAGTTGCATTTAGGGGCTAAGTGCTTAGCAGAGAAGAATGCGACTAGCTTAAGCTTATTACTTTTATTGGCTTAATAGAGCACCCCACTTAAAGCCTAGTTTAAGGCGTCTGTCTCTACCACAGTTTTCTTTATATAGTCGTAATACGCTAAAACCGGTGCTTTAGTAAACGCTGTTTTTAGGGTCTGGAATACCTATGCTTAATTAGGGCCCTATAATTAGCTAATACTCTTTTTTAGTAGCCTGGTTATGGGCTTAACTACCTTAAAATAGCCTTAAATAAATTATTAGTAGAAGTTCGCGAAGCTAAGAAATTGCTATAGTTCCTTAACTAACGTTAGGTCCTTCTATTCCTATAAGGCCTGCACCTTCTTAGGGTTTATAGTTATGCCATTAGTTAAGATAATTAAGCTAAGGTATTTTGTTTTGGTAGCATAAAACTTAAACTTATTAATATTAATCTAGAGTCCAGTATTACCAAGTCTCTAGATAATTTTATTTACATATTTTATATACTTGGCGCATATTTTTAAGAAAATAAGGACATTATTAAGATACGCAGTGCAGTAGTTATTAAGGGCGTTATATAAAATATAGTTAATATAGTTTTAGAATGTAGTAGGCGCGTTATAGAGACTAAATAGTATAACTAGTATCTTATAGAGTCCAAACCGGGTAATAAATGCTGTAAGCTACTTATAGCCTTCCGCAATCCGGATCTAGTTAAACACAGTAATTATGTTAAGCTTAGTAAAGTACTTAGCACTATAGAGTGCGTTAAGTGTCTCACAGACTAATAGCAGTGGGTATCGGTTCTTAATAGTAACTATATTTAGGCCTCGGTAGTTATAGCAGATTTATACACTGCCACCAGGTTTTGCTGCAAGGAGGAGTAGTATAGCGGCTAGTAAGGTTAATTTGCGGATAAAACCCTTATCTAGTATCTTGTTAATCCACTTCTTTACACAGCTAAGTTCAGCAGGTAAGAGTGGTTTGTTTTTATAATATAGGGCCTGCTTTCCTAGTATAATCTTAATTTTATAGTCCCATAGTTAGTAAGAGGGCAGCTTATCTACGTTCTTAGGGAGGAAGTGTTTAATATATTTATAAAACTCTTTTAGTAAGTATTATAAAATATCCTTATAGGTTAATCCTAGTTTGCCTTTTAGGAATTTCTTAATATTAGTGTTAACTATCTTCCGGCGTAGAAACTTAGACTTAGTTTTTAGGTTTATCTTAAGGAAGTTATAAAAATAAGGGGGTAACGCTTTACGGGCTTCCTCTATTATATAGTTACCTTCTATTAGCTGGCGGAAAGACCTTTTTAGTAGGTTTGGTACTTCTATTAAGCCTATAGGTAGCTCCTTAAGTAGCTATTAGTATTCTTCTTGTTTAACTAGTTCTACTAGCTCTACTATATAGATCCTTATTACCTTTACGCCTTTTTGTTTACAGAACTGGGTAAAATTAACGGTATAAGTGTATTTAATGTTGTTTAGGTTAGGGTATATCTGGTTCTCCAGTGCTACGGCTAGGCTAGCACGGCTTAGTTGGCCTAGGGGGGCGGAAATAAGGTAGCGGCCTTATATAGTACGCGCGGGAGACGGGTGTAAGGTTAGGCGTTATAGGGGGAAGGTTTTAATTGCTCTAGTTTTAGTCTTGGCTATAACACCCTTAGCTATTATATATGCGGTTATATATATATACGGTAAATAACTTAAAGTTAGGTGTCTTATTAGCTAACCTAGGTTAAGCGGGTGTATATAGGGGACTTATAGTTTTAGCAGTATTTATTTTTTTAAAAATAGGGCGGTAGTCTAGTCTTCTAGAATCTCTATTTTATTTACTATATATATTAGCTTACTAGTGTTAGGCACCTCTTTTACTATTAGCTAATAGTATCTAAGCATTGGCTATATAATGCGTCCACATAGTGCTACTTAGTTACAGTTAGGAATATACTATAGGAGATAGTTATAGGTATAATAATTAGAGTTAAATTTAAGCTCTAGAGTAGGGAAGTCTGGTTTTAGGTTATACTTTTTAAGCTAGGGCATTCTAAGAATTACTAGTATTAAGGGTAATAACTTCGTAACATAGAAGAGTATGGATTCTGTATAGTAGCCGATTATTATTCTTGCTATAAAGTAGTGGGTAATAAAGCTAGATGGGAGTCTATTAATAAGGTGGAGTGGTTTTAGGACTAGGAGTCTTTTTATTATAATATTATGCTTTTTTATAAGTAAGTCTTCGTCTGTAAACGCTAGTGCTATACTACTACTATTAACGAGGCTTACTGTTTTAATGAAAACTTATAGGAGTGGGTTATATAGTGAGGAGAGGTAGGTCTAAATAAAGATAGTATTTCTATTATTGTTTGCTATTCTAAGGTTAAGTAGCAGCTGACTTAGAATAAGATCTGACTAATTTAGTAGTATAGATTTAATCCTTTTATTCTCCTTCTTATATAGTTCTAACCCTTAGAGGCGATTTAGTCCAAGGGTTGGTCTTTTAATAACTAGATTATAGGGCTTGGCTAATAGCTGTAGTCTTAGCTGGTATATCCTAATGTATCAGTCTCCGACGGTGTATATATGCTAGGGGGTACTTTGCCAAGAACATAGCTAGTCTTATGGTTAGTAGCGGCATAGAGCACTTGTCCGTAGTTTATATACAAGACCATCAGCTAGGGCTGTATTAGGGAAGGGAATTACGGGGGTAGGTCTTTGTGTCCGAACCCATGTCCCTATCTATAGTTGTTATTTTGGTTACTAATTCCTCTGCTAAAGAATCCGCCGCGGCTAGGAAGGGGTTGGCGTAGTAGTATTAGAAGGGGATTTAGGTTTATTTTAGGGTTATAAGTATCTTTCTAGTGGCTAGATTAACTATATACTAGGCAGAGTCTATTATCCATATAATGTCTTTAGACGTTATTAGGGAGGCTACTACTACCACCACCAAATTTAACGGCGTTAAGGTCTATTAGGTTATTCTATAGTACTAGTGCTGAGGTGTTGTTATTAGGTAGTATAGGTTAATAGCCGCCAGTAATACTTAGCTTAGCGGTATTTAGCTTAATATAGTGGGCGTGGTTCTATAGGTTATAAGCGAATATATTTATTTACTTACTCTAGCCCTTATAGTCAGCATTGTTAATTTTACGGCTAAGGGTAAGGGCTAAGTCCTTTATTTTAGACGAAATATTCTTCCTAAGTAGATCTACCTTTTATTTCTTAGTCTTATTTGCTTTTATTATTAACTTATTAAACTCTGCTTTCTAGGACTAGTAATTATACTTACCTTAGTTTAAGGTGTCTAATTTGTTCTTAGCCGCTTAGGTTGTATCTATGGTCTTATAGTGCTTCTTTATATACGCAAATATAGACTCTCGGTTAGAGAAGGCCCATTTGCTTAGGTTATTTAGGTGTATACATAGTATATTAAGGCCATGCTTGATATAGTTATAAGCCTTATCTGTTAGCATGTCTAATATATAGAGGACTTTGTCTATTAGGGTCTTAAAGCACTTTGTATCTCTATGGAAAACGCCTTAGATCTTTATTTTCTATATTTTAAATTTTTCTTACTTTTTAGTTGGCGATCCCTTGCTATTAAATAGGGTAGGGTCTTTTGCTTTACGCTTTTTTCTATAGGGCTTAGCTAGGGGAGGAGAGCTAGTAGCGGTATTCTTATTGGTAATGGTTTAGGTAAGTGTAGTGATCTAAGAGCTTAGGCTTTGTATAGTCTTAGTATATACCAAAGCTTACTATTTATATTGCTTTACACGTAGTTTAAGTGTCTTAAGGGAGTTAATTCTGTGTTAAGCTTCTTTAAGTTGGGACTTTACAGTCTAGCCTTTATTGTAGACTGTTTGGAGACCGCTCTCAACGCTAGTTAAAAGGGTTGTATATATAGAGAGGTGCTGAAATGTTCCTGCCATATTAAGGTTCTTGGGGTACTCCAGACCACTCCTAATTGCCCAGGTAATGTTGGTGTAGGAGGTATTAAAGAGGCAGGTAAGTACTTTGCGTGTGTTTGCTAATAGGGTATTCTAGTTACCCATTTTAGGGGATCTAGGCAGGGTAATTAAAATCTATAAGGCTGGCTATAATGCTGAGATTATTTAGGACAATACTAAAATTGTTTAGAACTGTACTGAGATTGTCTGGGACTATAGTACGGTGGTGTCGGTCGCGCCGGGTCGCGATTATACTGGAAAAATAGAGACAGAGGACTAGGGAGAATAAAGATTGCGATGGGGCGTAAGAGGAGATACCATAAACTGTCACAGTGCTGTAATGCTAATAGGCTGAATAACTACATTGTGGTATGAAGAGGAGAAGGAGGTAAAAGGGGGTATTGTATACAAATAGTAGGGGCAGCTGCCAAGGCGCTAGTGGTGGGCCAGCCAACAGTAGGAAACAATACGAGACAGTACGCGTCAGGACTGTGCCGTGACATAAAGGGAGATAGGTTAGAATGTCTTTTAATATCCTACCGTTAGAAAAGGATAAGGTGATATTAGGAATGCCTTAGTTATAGAAATATAATTTAAAGATTAATTAGGTTATAGGTTAGGTTAATATTAAAAACACTTAATAATATAAGATGTAATAGCAAACCAAGTTAGTATAGTACTAAGTTGGAGCAATATACGAAGCGACTAAGCAAGGCTTAAGTTATATACTAAAGAGATACCACAAGTATAGTAAAAAGTTATGGTTACTAGAAAGTGAAAAGCTATTAGAATATATAGTATGGGACTATAAAATAGAGTTAGAACTAGGAACAAGTCTAAAGTTCTTTCTAATCTATAAGCTTACTAAAACCGAGTTAGTGGCGCTTAAAGAGTTTATTTAGGAAAACTTATAAAAAGGATATATTAGACCGTTATAGTTATTAGTAGGGTATCCAGTACTGTTTATCCCAAAAAAAACGGAAAACTTAGAATATGCATTAACTATAGACAGTTAAACAGCATGATTAGAAAAGATAGATATCCTTTACCCTTAATTAGCAAAATCTAAAATCGGATAGGCAACGTAAAAATCTTTATAAAGATAGATCTAAGGTGGGCGTATTATTAGATTAGAATTAAAAAAGGCGATAAATAAAAGGCAGCCTTTAGGTTAAAGGAAGGACTATATAAGCTATTAGTTATACAATTTGGGCTTATAAATATATTAGTAACGTTCTAAAAGCGAATTAATAGCGTGTTAGGAGAACACCTTAATAAGTTTATTATAGTATACCTTAATAATAATATTATCTACTTAGAAAGCGAGAAAGAATATAAAGAATATATAGAGTGGGTTTTAAAGAGACTATAAGAAGAATAGATGCTAGTAGCAATTAAGAAATACAAGTTCTTCACTAAGAGAACCAATTTTGTAGGATTTATTATTAAACTAGGAAAAATCAGTATAGACCTAAAGAAAGTTAAAGCTATAGTAAGTTAGCAAGAACTAGAGAATATTACGTAGTTAAGATCGTTCCTAGGGTTTTGTAACTACTATAGGAGGTTTATTATATAGTAGTTAAAAAGTATTAAGCCATTTACTTAATTAACAAAGAAAGAGGGACTGAGGGTATAGGCTAATAAGTAAAGGAAGTTATTTAAGGAACTTAAAGAGTTGTTTACCTAGGAATTAATCCTTAAGATTTACCAACCCAAGTTAGAAATAGTTGTTAAAACAGATGTATTAGACTTCGCACTAGGAGCATATTTACTATAAAAGCACTAGGACGCATAGCATCTAGTAGCGTATTATAGTTAAAAGATAACACTACTAGAACTAAACTATAACATCTATAACAAGGAGTTGTTAGGTATAGTTACAGCGTTAAAGAAATAGAGAGCATTTTTATAAGGTATAGAGGAACTATTTATAGTTAAGACGGACTATAAGAACCTTACAGGATTCCTAATAATAAAGAAACTCAACCAAAGACAGGTTAGATAGGCAGAAATGCTTATAAAATACTATTTTAAAATTTAGCATACTAAGGGTATAGATAACGCACGAGTAGATACTCTAAGTAGGAAAGCTAAACTATAAAATAATAAAAAACTATTAGGGGCTATGTTGCGAAAAGACAAAAATGGACTAATTAGGTATAATTATCCTAAAATAGCAGTAATATAAGAAAGCCAGATCCACGAATTACTAGAGAGTAATTAGATATAGAAGATCTAAGAAGTATAGGTAGAGGATCCGGACATAGAATAGTATAAAAATAGAGAAGTAACTTATGTTCCAAGGTCTATTATAAAAGAGTTTATTAAGCTATTCTATAAGGGATTAACTTAAGGACACAATAGAGCTATAGGCTTAGTGTTAAGACTTTAAGAGGAATATATTATTTAAGGAATCTAGGGACTAGCAAGATAAGTTATAAGAAAATGTCTAGATTACTAAAGAAACAAACTAATAAGGTATAAGCCGTATAGAAGGTTACAACCTATTAAAATACTAGAAAAACTATAGAAGGTTATATTATAGGATTTTATTATTAAGTTACTAAAGTTAAGAGATCCTATTACAGGATAAGATTATAATATGATTTTAGTAATAGTAGACAAGCTTATAAAGTAGGGATTCTTTATAGTGTATATAGAAGAAATATTAATAGAAGATATTGCTAGAATCTATATTAAGGAAGTATTCGTAAAACACGGAGCACTAGGTAAAATTATATTAGACAGAGATCTAAGATTTATAGCAGCCTTTTAGGAGGTATTTTTAGCCAAATAAAGGGTTTAAGCAGTAACCTTAACAGCGTATTATCCGTAAACGGATAGATAGACAGAAAGACTAAATTAGACACTAGAATAGTATCTAAGACATTATATTAACCACGCATAGAACAATTGGGTATTACTATTACCAGTTATACAGTTTACGTATAATATAACACCACAAGAAGGAATGGAAACGTCACTATTTAAGGCGAACTATGGGTATAAGCTAAGAACATTATTATCGCCACATTAAGTAAAGAAAATAAGTAGCACAGCTAAATAAAGAATGGAGACTTTAATAAATCTTTATGCAGACCTTAAAGAAATAGCTAAACTAGTACAAGAACAAATAAAAAGGTATTATAATGCTAAGAGATCTAAGGGACCAGATCTTAAGGAGGGGGATAAAGTATAGCTACTACATAAATTTTTTAAGAGTTGACGACTAAGTAAAAAGTTAGATTATATTAGACTAGGACCTTTCAAAATTATATAGAGAATTTTATTGGTTATATATAAATTAAACCTACTAGCTAAAATAAAAATCTACCCTATATAGCATGTCGCAATGCTAGAGCTAGTACACGGGAACGTTAAACTACTAGTCTATAAGGCGGATATATATAGAGGGTAAGAAGAAGATAAATAGCAAGTTTTAAAGATTATTAGTTATAAGGACGTAGATAATAAAACATAGTATAAAGTAAAGTAGATAGGCTATAGTAAGACTATCTAGGAACCACTAAGTAACCTAGAGAACGCTATAGGAAAGGTATAGAAGTATTAAAAAAGATTGCCAAAGAATAAGTCACCTAAGGGGGACCTAGGAAGAGCAACTACTATATTATTTAGAGTTATTTCCTTCTTTGGAAACTCTACTCTTTTATTACCTAACTTAGTAAGGCCCTACTTAACCAGTTTCTACTCCTTAGAATGAACCTTCTTACAAACCTTCTTAAGATGGAGTAATTAAGCAGACGCTATAATCCAAGTATTTAGGGCTTTCTGCTCCGTATCCCGAGAACACTTAAGCTTAGCTAGGGCCTACGCTAGGTTACTATTAAGCTTTACAGCGGTAGATTAAACGCGAGACCCTATAATAAGTTACTTAGGGAACTTAAAGACTATTAAGAGTTATAGGGCGCGTATACTTAGCGTTAGAAGTAGAGCGAATATCGTATAATAATTAAACGTTGGACTTAGTGCACTCTAAATAGGAAGAGGGTTGTTAAGACAAAGAACTTACTAACGTAACGTAAACTAACCCCTCTTTCGCACAACGAGAATAAGGAGAAGGCATTATTTCACCTAGCGATAGTATAGCAGTAACAGTATAAGCACGACGTTGCGCGTATAAAGAAGAAGAGGCTTTAGGTATAATAAGTAAAGATATTAACTAAATTAATTAGACGGACATCATATCTCTAATAAACAACTTGGAGATATTAGGAATCTTTAAGGATAAAGATAAATAGAAGGGAGATAGTGTTATAAACAGCTTAAGTACAATATTACAACTACTTAGAGAAGAGTCGGCGGAAGCTAGTTAGTTAATATAGGCACGGTCCAGGATGGAACTGGTAAAACTATATAACAAGGAATGGTAACCAAGGTTATATAGTATGCTATATATTAAACGCAAGGAATGGGAGGAACTTATATACCTTACGTATAATACGTACCTTACGTATAAAAGAGGATTTCTTAGGAGTATGGTTATGTATTTAAAGGACCTCAGTCCCTACTATAAATAGTTCTCTCCTTATAGTGAATCTTAAAATATAATTAGAGTTAATCTGTTAGGCAACCACTCTGTTACAGAGTAAGTATAAGTGGTGATAATATATAGCGAAGTAGATATTATTAAGCTATATATATAAACTGTGTAATAAAGTCAAGACGTTGCGTGAGGAGAGAAGGTAAGAAAACGGGAAGAAAGGGTATATATTATTAGTTTGGTTGCTTAGTCGACACGTACACAGAGCAGAATAGGATTTAAGTAGCGGTCCTGGCAGAACTTGGCAGGATTTGGTGGACTTGGCAGAATATAGCAGAATGCGGCAGATTGCCGTTAGATTGTCGTCTCGCGGTCAGTCTCTTCTTGCTGCGTTAATAGAAATAGGTGGAAACAGGTAGGAATAGGTGGACGTGTATAAGGTGTTACGGAGGTGTCCTATAACAGTACCCCCCCTTTAAACTCGAGCTTCTGCGAGATAGGGCTGTGGTAATTCTGGGTAAAGTTTATAAAAGTCTTCTGCGGCTTATATAAGTCCTATAGAGTTAACGGGTTCCTATAAGGGCTCAGTAAAGCCTCTCTATTTCATAAGGTATATATATTTACGTTTCCGTTTATTATACTTAATATTATTAACTCTTTTAACAAGGTACTCATCCTTACCATCCACTTTAACTAGTAGGAGAGGGTCTTAGATCTGTCTAGGTAGGGCGTCTAATATAGGGGCGGTAGGGCGGAGGACTGACATATGGAATATAGGGTGGATTTTAACCGTATTAGGGAGCTTTAGTTAGTAGGTATAAGAAGAGACAACTTTTTTAACCTTATAAGGGCCGGCGTTCTTCCAATTAAGTTTCTTAGTAGGTCGTTTTATATTTAGATTCCTTACGTCTAGCTAGATAAAGTTACTAATTTAGTAAGCTAGTGCTAGAGTTTGGTTCTTATTTACTACGGCTTTATAGATAGACTGGGCCCATATTATTTTATTAGTAAGGAACTCTTATAGTTCTTCCATCTTCTTTACAAATTTGTTTACTTCTATAACTTATAAGGCCTAATAATCTAGGCGAGGAACATTACTAAAGGGTTTAAAACCCATTTATGGGTACTAGCTATAATTAGCCAGGAATAGGGAGACCTTTATAGTTTCTAAGACGGAGTTATTTATAGTAAACTTAGCAAATATAAGCCAGTCTATCCAGTTATCCTATAAATATGACATGTATATCCGAATATACTATTCCATTATAGCATTTGCATATTCTATTTAACTATCCATTTCTGGGTAATATACTATAGATAACAGTGCTTTAATACAGAGTTAGGTAGTTAGTTCTTTCTAAAATACTAAGATAAACTGGCGGCCTCTATTGGAGACGATTATTTTAGGGAGTTTATAAAGTTTCCATACATAATCCAGGAACAGTTAGGTAATGGTAGGTATTAATATATTAGGGCAGGCGATTAAGTGTCTTATCTTAAATAGTTGGTCTATAACTACTATAATATTCGTGCAGCTATTATTTATAGGGAGGTTAACAATAAAGTTAATTAAGATATCCTTCCATCTTCGGTCTAGAATAGGCAGTAGTTTTAGGAAGCCGTTATACGTCTTATATAAAGCTTTAGCTTATCAGTAGGTATAGTAGCTAGAGATATACTTCCGTATTATATTATATATATTTAGCCAGTAGTACTCCTATTAGAGTAGTTCTAGGGTTTTTCTTCGGCCTAGGTGGCCGGCTACTAGTAAATCGTATACGTGTTTAAGAAGCTTAAGCTTAAGTTTATCATAATTAGGGACAACTAGGCGGTTTTAGTAGTATAAGCGGTTTCCACGGACTTCGCATTTACTTAGAGAAATCTTTTTAGAGCGTCTAACGCCATCTTAAATTAGCTTAAGTGTCTCTTAAATAAACTTATTATTTAGATATTTATTAACTATAATCTGTTTAATAGTTTAATCGGTTATTTCAAGGACGTATACCGTAAGATCTTTAGTAGGAGGTTTAAATAGCTTAGGGCGGAGTAGGGTCTAATTACGGTAGAAGCGCGCTTCTTCTTAAGCTAGTACGTCCTATAAACGTCAGGTTAGGGCATTAGGCTTCTAGCCTTAAACACCTAAGCGGTATATAATTAAGAATCGGAATTAGAACAGATATTCTAACTAGCGGGCTTAATAGTAGCTTAGCTATTTTGTAGTTATAAAGTACTATAGGTTTTTATAGTTACTAAGAACTTTAATTAGGAATCTAGCTCCTTTTAGTTTTAGTCACCATTACTTAAAGCATTTAATAATAGCCAGTAATTCCTTATTATAGATCTTATAATTGCATTTGGCTAGGCTTAGTTGTTTTAAAAAGTATACTATAGGGTACAATACTCCTTCCTTATTATATTAAGACAGAATGCCTCCAGTAACGTAATTAGATAAGTCAGCTTCTACAACACTTATTTAGTCTAGGTCAAAGTGTTAAAGCATAGGTACAGTAGTAAATATAACCTTTAGATAAGCAAAGGCCTTCTTATATTCCTAATTAAAGACAAAGGCTTTATCCTTTTAGGTTAAGGCTATAAGGGGTAAAACTAAGGCGGAGAAGTTATTAATAAACCATTAATAGAAGTTGGCGAAGCCTATAAAGGCCTTTATATCCTTGACGTTCTTAGGTTCTTACCAGTTTACAATTACTTTAACTTTCTTAGGGTCCATTTTATACGCCGTCTATAGAAATAATAAGTCCAAGGTATAGGACTTCTATTTTATGGAACTCGCATTTATCTATATCTAATTATAGGCTGGCTCCATACAAGGCTTACAGGACCAGTTCAACATATTTTTGGTATTTAGCCAGATTATTACTATATATTAAAATATTGTCAATATAAGCAGTACAAAAGACGTCTAGGTATAGGCGCAGGGTATTATCCACAAAGCATTAGAATAAACTTAGGGCGTTTGCGAGGCCGAATGGCATTACTAAGTATTTAAATAATCCGTATTAAGTACAAAATGCAGTAAGCCATTTGTCTCCTTTCGCAATATAGAGGCGGTTAAATACGTGGATAATATCAAGCTTTATATAGAAGCGAGCCTTATTTAATCGGTTTAGTGTCTCTTAAATTAACGGGATTAGGTATCTGTCGGAACGTTAATTACGTAACGTAGTCACGAGACTACGAGGCGAGACTAGCTAATCTGACTCAGAGCAACCCCTAACTTCTAGACAACAATCAACTACCAACTTCAACACCGCATACGTACCACTACAAGTGATATTCGTGCACGTTGATAATACAAGTATACCGACACTAATTAGTAGATATATAGATTAGGAAATACGCAATAGTAAAGCTTAAAACCACGTATTAGCTTAACTGTTAACGTGTTAAATTGCAGAGCTATCGCCCTATTTTAGTTAAAGGAGAAAACTACGTTACCCTTAAAGCTCGAGACCACGTATCAGCTTACTGATGCGTCAGATCACCTAGAGAATTGTATCTTTACTTAAAGAGAGCTACATTATCCTTAAAGCTCGAAACCACGCATTAGCTTAACTATTAACGCGTTAGATCGCCTAGAGGACCCTTAAAGCTTAAAACCACGTATTAACTTAACTGTTAACGCGTCAGATCGTCTAAAGGACCGTATCTCTGCTAAGAATCGTCTACAGTGTCCAAGAACTATAGATTCGTCGATAGGATACGTATATACCTTTACACCCTTAACCTTAACCTTAACCACACCCCTAACCTTAATATAACCCTCAACCTTAACCTTAACCTCAACCTCAACCCCAACCTTAAACCTTAACCTTAAACTTAAACCTCTAGAACCTCTACTTAACCTTAAACTAAACATACACAAAAATATAACAATATGGAAATTAACTAGAAGGAAAGAATTGCCAAATACAGTAACGGAATCAACTTGGAGACGGCTATGGATAACAATCTAGCGGAGTATATAGAGACTAAGATGCACCTATACACATAATCTAACCTTACAGACTCTTTATTATAGATAGTGTTTTAGGAAGACTTTAAGGACTTTATGCTAGAGATCTTTATATAAGTATAATCTAATACTAGAATAGGAATCTGTAAATACCTAGTTAAGAGAGGAGTATATATTATTAAGCAAGATAAGAGATACTCCCTTGGCAAGGTACTAACGGACGTTGCTAATAAAGAAGAGTTTTATAAATAGACGGATAAAGAGATTAGTCTAGCCCTTAATAATATCAAGCCAATAATTACTGTGGCTTTGTAAGACTAACTTAATGCGACCCTAAATAAGCTCGCTGCACTACTAGCTACTCCAATTGCTATACCGCCAGCTACTCCAATCACTACACCACTAGCTACTCCGGTCGCTGCCCCCGCTACCCCTATCCCAACACAAACCCCCCCCCACACCCGGGGGGGGGCCCCCCCACCCCCTAAACCCCCCCCCCCCCCCCCCCCCCCCAGATCTACTCCTACCGTTACACCGCCAGCTACTCCAATTGCTGCCCCTACTACCCCTACTACCCCTCCCGGTCCTTAATCCTCTAATTATAACCAAATCCACGCTCTTATTAACCAACTACTATAGCTAAGAGAGCAGCAACCACAGCAGCTATATATATATACACTACCTAAACTAGCCGTGCCTAGTGTAGAGCAAGGACCTAGATATAGTGAGGTGGCCATAATTATAAAGATCTATATAGACAACTAAAAGTACAATAGAGTTAATAACAGCTTTAACTTTAAGCTAACTATCTTCTATAATATCTATAAGAGATCTGGCTTACCACCAGAAGGCTACGTAGTGGCATTCCCTAGCATACTAAAAGGACTTGCTTAGGACCACTACTATAACAGCAACCTTAAGTTAAGACCTTTTACGGAAGCCTGCAACCACATATAATAGTTCTTTAAAGGGCTAGAATACTACCGTAAGAACCTTATAGAGTAGAACAGTATAACCCTCTAAGGAGTTATGGACGAGAACCCTAATAAGTCAATTTATTAGAACTTTTAACTGCTTATAGATAAACTGCTAAAGCAACATTATAGACTATACCTAGACTTTTATACAAACCGCATTCTTATAAATAAGTTGGTTACTACTTGCTAGGGAGTGCCAGTATACCATATTACTATCTCTAACCCTTTAAAAGACCTCTCTCAGTTAATTAATAAGCTATAATCCTCCATTATTATATAGGAAAAAGAACACCCCCTACAGGCCTTAATAAGATTGTCTTACTAAGCCTTTTTCACGGATTAATGTTACTATTAAAATAACCAAAATTAAGACTAAAACACTAATTGCTACGGTAGTAATCGCCCCTATAGAACTAACGGCAAACTAAAGGCCAAGAACTACGTCTACAAGAAGGAGGACTGCCGCTCGTGGAAATATATAGAGGAGGAGCGTAATTGGTCCAGAGACGACTATAAGAGACATTTTATTAATATTAAGGGCCGTAATAAGGGCAACTTTAACAGCCACTTTAAATAATACGTCGCCGCCTATAAAAGAGATAAAGAGGATAACTTAGACTTTAAAGCCTATATACACGACGCTAACGACTCTGGGAGCAATACCGGAGAACCTAATAACAGTTCTACCTATATCACCACCTTTAAAACACTTACTATAGAGGAAGCAACCTCTATAAGCGTAGAGCTAGCTAATAAGGCTTATATATACCTGCTTACAGCTTTAAAACTTACTACGGAGTCTACCACGGAACCTTACATAAAGACCAACCTATTTACCTACAGTACGGCCACAACCACAGCGCCACAATATACCTTAACGGTCTTTATAGGAATCATAATTAATACGGGTGCTTCGCGTAAGTCTACAGCTAGCTATAGCCAATTCTAAGCTTTATAGGCCGTAGATAAGTCTATAAGCCTTAATACATTAACCAAGGGCCAAGTAACTGTCCAATTTGGGATTAGAGCCTCTACGTCTATTAGAACTATAGACGTTAACAGCCCTATAGGCAAGGTATAATTCCATATCATTAAAGCTAATACTCCTTTCCTACTTTGCCTAGCAGATATAGATAGACTCTATATCAAATACAATAACCTAAAGGACGTTATTATTACTCGCACTAAAAGGGTGCCAGTAGTTAGACAATTTGGCTACCTATTTCTCTTATAAAGCTTCTCCTTACAGTCTTATTTAGTTAAGTCCTTTAATATAAACCCTTACTACCTAACTAACGTAGAACTACAACGCCTATACCGTTAATTTGGTTACCTATTAGTTAATAGACTGCAAAAGCTTTTTAATAAGGCTGGCTATGGCTATAATACTAATAGATCTACTATTAAAGAGCTAACTAGACTCTGCTACTACTGCTAAAAGTTTAGCAGACCCCCAGGTAGATTTTGCTTTACCTTATAAAACAACGTTAATTTTAATTATAATATTATTGTCGACATTATATATATTAGCGGCTCCCCCCTATTATACGTAGTTAATAAAGCAACTTAATTTTAAGCTAGCAGATAGCTATAAGACATTAGCGCTAAGCATACTTAAAACATTCTTTAAATGTACTAAATTAATAGCTATTTAGGACTACCAGACTTAATTATTATTATTATTCATTGCTTAACGTCCAATTCAGATCCCTGTTAGGCCCACGCGGACTACTCCTTATATATATATAGGGAGAAAACTCTATTTAAGAAAACCCCGTAATCCATCTCCCCGCCTTTTAGGGCTCGCTTGCGAGTCGCCTATAAGTTACTAGTAGTGCTCTACTACCTTACTTTTTAACCTCCTTAGGAACCACTGCTGCCGTAACAAACCTACAGACGCACTAGTATTACACACTATACTCTACTCCTGTAGAGTTATTAGGGGGCGCCTATTACTCGCCCCTTTGCCTTTTATTGCTATTTCCTTTGCAACCCGGAACTGGTCTAGCATATTTTAGCTAATAAGCCACCGGGTAGCCACCTTAAGGCCTTTCTATATTAAGAGCAGTGTATTATAGTTTTCTATACCAGCTACTAAGAGCATTACTTCTTAGCCAGTGCATAAGGGGCATAACAGTATTACGTATTTTAGTGTCTATCTTAGCCAGCCACATTTGCACCTTAGGCTACCTACTAGGACACCCACCCAGTAAAGCCAATCTTTTAGTCCTATTATTCCTGTTCTTAAGAGTATTGCTATTATATTTTCTACCTTTATTAGGCCCTCTTGGAGCCCTTAGATATTTACTCCCCATAGTATTACCTATACTATAGCTTAGGTTCCCCTTACCTAAGTCTACCTCTATACCTTTAACTCCTATTTGTCTCTCCAACGTCGGTCCAACTAGTATTATATTGTAGTAGATGGTTTTCCAGTACTCTTTTATACTCTACTTTGGCTCCTTTTTCTCCCTTACTATTGTCTTTACTAGCCTCTTACGCGTCTCCCTTTCTCCTCTATATAGGCCTAGGCCCTAGCGCCGTACTATTCTTCTTCTACTTTCTCCACCTGTTTTCCTAATATATCTTCTCTACTTTAGGGTTATTGGTTCCTTCTCCTACAGAGTACCCTAGGGTCCCTCTATAGTTTGTTTAAGCGTGTCTTAATATACTTTATAACGTTAAAGTTACATTTCTTTTACACCCTTTACATTGCATCGGCTTTAATATATAGTTATAGGGGGGGAATATTGGCTTTCTTCTTAAGCAGTGCTATGGCCGTTTGCTTATACCCGCCTATTATACTCCTAATATAGGCTGTTTAGACCTTTTAGAGTGGTTTAAGGAGTAATTTAAGGGGGCCTTTCTTAGTTTCTCCAGTGGCCTAAATACTAGATCTATATGTCATGGTTAGCCGGATAACTGCTATATATAGTAGGCGTAACCTCTAGAAGCATGGACCCTATATAGAATTAACAATCCTAGACATGGCAATATACTATACTTAGCCCTTACGGGCCGCTTGCGCCGCATATGCGCTCTACTAGAGCTTACTATCTACCCATACTCCTAATACCCTTAGGCCTTAAACCGGTTAACCCCCAAAGCCTTAGATATAGATTGTATGCTAAAGATCTACAGATTAGTTATATTTTCTTATAAAATAGATTAGCTAGTATTTCTCTAGTAAAAATTAGACTCTATATTATCTTGCCCATTCTATATAGGTATTATAGGCTTTCTCTAGTATCCTACAGTTCTCTACGGCTGTTGGCCTATATATAATTAGGTTTGTATTATTAACAAAGCCTATCCCCTAGGTCGCCCCTTCCTTAAAGGTATTAAGCAGGTTGCTTATAAAGAAGAGAAAGAGTATAGGCAATAGAGGTAATCCTTATAGTATTCCTATTATAACTGTAATAGGGGGGCTCTAGTATCTACTAAAGACCAATAATATTTCTTTCTAGCCTGTAAATCCTTAAATAAATTAAATAATCTATTCTGGGAAGCCCTTTGCCCTAAGAATATATAGGAGACGCTCATAGGGTATATTATTATAGACGCCGCTAATATCTAGGCTAAGCATTAATACTATAAAGTCCTTTTATATAGCCCATACAGTTTTAATAGTAGTAGCGAGTAGTGTAAGTGCTAATAGCGTTAAGCGATTCTTTCTTACCCCCATTTAGCTTTATAGTAGTAGGGCGTGTTCCTCTGCCATATCTACTATATAGTCCGCTATAACCTTTTCTAAGATCTTGCTTAGGGTGTTTTCTAAGGCAATAGGGCGGTAGCTTCCTGGGATTAAGTAATCTACTTTACCTTCTTTTTATAAGATAACCGTCGTCATGGATCTTCCGAGTCGCGGGTAATAGCCTATTATAAAGCATGCTCTGGCTACGTCTGCAAGCTAAGGTGCTATAAGTGGTCTATAGGTCTTTAGGGCTTTGTTTAGGATCCTATCTAGTCCTAGTACTATATTATTTAAAAGGCGGCTAATAGTTCTAGCCATTTCTTTAGTTATCATGTCGCTGTTAACCCTTAGGCGAGTTACTGGTGTTTTACTAGTAATATTGCTAAGGTCTACTAGAGCTAGTTAAGGGAAAAATCTTTCTATAAGGATCTTTGCCTTCTTATTATTGTTGCTTGTAGCCTATAGTTCGCCTACTCTTTGTAGGGGTAGTAGGTGTAGATCTTCTACTAGGCGTCCCGCCTTTTTCTTTACCCATATCGCTATAGTCTAAAGGCCCTTATTATAGGGGAGACTTAGATTAGTAGTATATTTATTTATAAACCGTCTCTAGTTATTCCTTGCTTCTTTTCTTAGGGTATTCTTTAGCTGGTTTCTTATGTCTTTATATTATCTCTCGTCCTTAGAATTGTGGCTACTTATATATTTCCTCCTTGCTCGTCGTTGGCCGGCTACAAGGGCCGCGCACTATGCGGACCATACGTGTCGCGCATAGGGGCCCGGTTTTGAAACCGGGCAGTGCTCTTCCAGCCCACTTTTAATTACTGCCTAAATCCTTTCTAGTCTTTAATTAATTTCCTCAGGGGTAGCTAATAAGCCTTGCTTATTTAGTATTAGGTGGATTTCTTCTAGGTCTTAGAGTTGTTGTTTAATTATATTAAGGAAGCTATCTACGTTAAGCTTCCTTATTGCATATCTTTTACCATTTGGTTGCGCCTTAATGTCTAGATCTAGTTATATCTGGATAGGGATATAGTCTAAAATAAGTGCCTATTCTTCTTTAGGGGAGCACCTTTTAAGTCTCTAGTATAGATTTTCGTCCATAATCGTAAGGTTAATTGTACTTTTAGCAGTACCCCATTGCCATATAATTGCACCTAGGGGGGTAGCTAGCTTAAGGCCCCCATTGTCTATAGCTCTTAGTAGGCACTCTACCTATTAATTGGCAGCAACATGGATGCCCCCCTACTATAGGTAGTGGAGGTTCATATCTCCTAGTAGGATAAACTCCGCGTATTCAGTTTCTAGCAAGCTTATTACAGATATAATATTCTTTATCTATACTACCCCTTTAACCCTAGGGTTATAGACATTAATAATTTATACTAGTCCCCTATATGTCTAGATAGTTATAACTGCAATATCTGGGTTAACTGCCTGCCATAACTATAAGGCAAGGCTGATATTTTTGCTAATTATAAAGCATACACGTGTAGCTGCTTTTGGTTTATATAGGAGCTAGAATCCTCGGGGGTAGTATATTAATTGTATATAGGTATTATAATACGGCTCTTATATAGTAAGAATATAGTGTTTCTCTAGGTCTAGACTATCTAGTAGGGGCCTTACTAGACGGTGGTTTGTATTGCAGCAGTTATACTATATAATGGTTAAGTAGCGGACCCCTAGTGGGGGTCCTTTACCTTTCCTTCACTCCTTACTTCTTCCGTTTCCACTTTTTCTAAAATATTTAGAACTTCTGTCTCCTGTGTTTACTCCCTGGCCACTACTTATTTTATATAGAGCTTTCTATTCCTATGTCTTATGTTCCTACTAGCCTTTCTAAATCTAAGTCTGTTATTGCCTTTAGTTCTTCCCCCGTTCTCGCCAGTTAGCTATATGCCCCTTATAAGCTAGCTGCGTGTGTTATATTTACTGCGTTAAATCTAATTTTTAATTATCCCGGCCTTAAACTTGCCGTAGCTATCTATAGGGGTCTTCCTACTGGGCGTCCTCTCTCTTATATCCCATACGTCCCTTATATCCCTGTTCGGTTTAGTAATATTACGCGGCGTCACTTTTAGCCCATTAAGGCTTGGGATAGCTGGCTTAGCCCCCCAGTATTAAAGGTAGGAAACGCTAGGAAGACACCTACGTCCCCCTAGCTTATCGCCTATTATTTCTATTTATATAACCTAGCGTGCAGTTATTCCCGTAGCTGTTAAGCTCTTTCCTTCCGTCTCCTATATTTAATACAGTCTTCTCTCTCCTACACCTTATATGTGCTTTAGTGACAGTTCGCGCATTTTATTTAGTCTTAATTTATATATTGTCTTATATTGTAGGGGCCTACATAGTGGCCGCAGCACACCTGTGCTACGTATATGGATTAGGTATGTCCCCATTATGCATAGCAATAATATCGTTCCAGGCGTAGTCTGTGGTTGTAAAGCCTTGTGTTATATATAAGGCCATTTATAATTATTCCTTTTTAGATAAGAAGTTTTTGCATTTCTAGTATATATACGCTAATAATAAGGGAGCCATGCGTTTATTTGTTGTCTCCCTAGCGAGTCTCTAGCGCCCCTTATATCCTCTTATTATTCTTATTATATGCTTGGTTTGTATTTTCCTATCAAAGCCACTAATTACAAGTCCTAGTATAAGGTGTTCCGTTTGTTTTACTATCTCCTATATAGTTGCTGTATTGTCCGCCTAGCGTCCCCTTTCTACCCTAAGGCTTATGGGAACCAACAGGACTTTAACTAGGTAATCTTCACAAAGCACTTTTATGCTAATACGCTCTCCTAGCCTATCCCCTGCCCTTACGGCCCGTTCCTTTGCCTATTAGTCCTTTAGGGTGACTCTAATATCTCCACTCCTAAGGTATCGGACTGCGACGGCGTCGTAGCAGGTAGTTATATAGTAGAGTTTAATATGCCTGCTTATCCAGGCCTCTACCCCAGTTTTCTAGTATTTAGTCCCAGTTACCTAGGCCTAAAGGCCTAAAGGGCTTTCTATAAGCAGTTAGCTACTACTACTAATTAACGGGGGGTTTCACCATTCTTTTAGATATCTTATAATGGGGTTAACCCAAGTACTAGACCGCCCCCTAGCGGTCTATATAAGAATCTCCTCCTAGAGTTAGTATGCTTTCGCACAGCTTAGAAGCCTTCTATAGCCTTTAGTTTTACGCCTTTCTTTATTATTTTCGCCAGTATAGGTATAAGCTGCCGCTTCTAGGGGTTATAACTCCCTTCTTACGTGCCTACTGGCGTAATCCTATAAGGGTGTTATGGCTGCATCCTGTAATATAGAAGCCTTAGGTACCTTCTACAGTTAAGGCCCAGACTAAAAGCCTCCCCTACCTAAGTAACTCCTATTTGCTCCTTAAGTATACCTCACCAGCGTACTGCCCTAGAGGCGAACGGTTCCGTCTATTAGTATACTAATACGCGTATCCGTTCTCTTAAGCCACATAGTAGTCTCTCCAGCCAGGACGTAATCCTGCCTGCCTACCAGGTACACCAAGGGTCAGGGCCTAGCTAAGGGGTAAGGTCCTTAAAGCTAGCAGTAGCTACTACACACTACACCCTACGGGAGGCTAGTAGTAATATAGGGGCGCAATACCCTATACTGCTACCAGTTCCCATTTTGCGTTGCCTATAAGAGTCTTCTTATAATAGGCCGACCGTGTCTTATAGGAGAGGGGCCGTAAAGACACCAGGTCCCACACTAGACGACCTACTCTCCCCTCTCCTACTAACTAAGCTTGTGTCCCCCCCTTTTATAAGCTAGCCTATATCTCGAACTGTCAAGTCCTTATCCGACTGGCCTATATTTCCCCTATAGCCTCCCCTATATATATACATTAGGTTGCAAGCACCACGCCTATTAAGACCCTCCTATAAGTCGCCTTATGCATATGCGCATTAGGTTGCATGCACTACGCCTATTAAAACCCTCCTGTAAGTCGCCTATAAGTTAACTATAGGTTAACTATAAGTTGACTATAAGTTAAACGCCATAGGGCCGTTAAAGCTGGCCTATATTTCCGCTGCCTAGAGCTTTACCCGTATTTCCACCTCATTAAGCCATCTAGTCGCCATCACGTTGCCATTACGTTGCTGTCGCTGTACTAGGTCGCGCGTACCACGCCTATTAAGACCCTCTTCTAAGTTACCTAAGTATACTGGATACCAAATAGGCCCTTATAGAGGGGCCTTAACAAGTTCTCTAGGTAGGGCCTTAATAAGTTCTTTGCGGTAGCCTTAGGGCCTTAATAAGTTTCGTATAAAGTATCTGCAACGCGTTAACCTTAACAAGTTTTTATAAAAGGAGGATCCCTACGCCCTTATCACGTATACTTTACAATTTTAGAGCTAGTGCAAGCCTAAGGGTGTCCTGTTATACGCCTAGGACGCGTCTACGTTAACTAGCTAAATAAGGCCAGTTTCGGGCCTGGCTGCGAGCTAGGTAGTTATATATCGGGCGGTTTTTATATCCCAGTTTCCCTTACTAGGCCTCCCTAGATGGTAAAACAAGAGCTTTAAGTAGAGGCAGTAAGGCTCCTAGTGTTGTTAAGGGCGATACTTTGTACATGTTGCGGGCCCATCACCACAGAGTCAAACAACAGCGCTGCACGCGCTGCGACGGCTCTCTACCATCGCCTCTGCACTTGGCCATCAATAGGAATAGGATTCCAGATAATGTTTCCACCCGCGGCGACATAGACGCGTACAGTAGGGCTTCGCGGGTCCAGACTTAATTACTACAGACGCTAGGAAGAACTTTATTAGCAAGGAGTTTAAGCACTACGCTACTACTATAGGAGCAACTATAAAGTTAGTTCTAGTTAAATTATATAATTCTATTAGAATGGTAGAACGCTACTATAGTCCGCTATAACAAGCCTACTAAATCATTACGACTAAAATCCCTAAAATTAGTAAAGAGATGGCCCTATAAATGGCCTTTAAAGCCATTAATAACACGGCTAGCCTAAAAGGCCTAGTCCCTATACTCCTAGTCTTTAGAGCCTACCCCTAAATAGTTAAATTAGACGCGCCATCACCTTTAGTTATACAACGAGCTGCGGCTATTAGGAAAGTAATAGTAGAAATCCAGAAGCTATAAGCTAAATAACAGATCGCTAATGCTCTTAATATACAAAATAGATCACAAACTAATACTATTTACGGCCTTCTACCTAGTTTACCTATCTTAGTCTGGAGAGAAGGCAATACTGGCTAAAGTGGTTATTAGGACGGACTATATATACTACTTACTATTAACGGCGAGACCTACACTATAAAGCTATTAAATAGGCCTATAACCTTCCGCTCTATAGTTATAAAACCTTACCTACTAGACCCACAAGACCCAGTTAAACCATAAGAGTTTACTAAATTAAATAAACCAGTACCTTTACCAGCTGAACCTTAATTATTACCTAAGGCTAAACCATAGCTACCGCTAAAGCGAGGTAGAGGTCGCCCTCGTAAATACCCATTGCTTACGGCCGTTATAGACATAGCTATTACGGATACTATAACAGATATAGGCGCTTTTACGGGTAATATCGCGGATATTACTAATATCGCTATCTACTTACAGGACGATAATACCGTAAATATAGCTGACACTACTATTTACTTATAGAACGATAGTAATACCTAATTTAGCGCTTTATAATAAAAGGAGGTCATAAGCCTACTTAAGAAAGGCGTCTTTAAGATTATTAAGCTATATAATATACCAAAGAGGATTAGACTCTTTAATTTATAGTTTATTAATAAGATTAAGAATAAGGGAACCGATAAAGTCTTTAAGAAATCACAACTTATTATAAGGCCTATAATAACTTAAAGAAAGAGCTAGTCCTTACTTAGTCACCGACAATTTAACAAGTTAGTTAGCGGCTAATTCTCTGTATCACTACTATGCTACTATAGACATAACTCTACCTCTGAGACATCTTATAAGCCTACGTCCAGTCTACTATAAACCTAAACTGCGAGTTCTATGTATAACTGCCACATAAGCTAACTAAACAACTAGGAATTAATACGGACTCCGTTCTAAAGGTTATAAAGCCACTTTACAGAGTACCTAAAGCTAGAAACCACTAGTTTAAAACCTACCATTTACACCACGCCAATTAGCTGCGAATGGACTAGTCTATATACGACCCCTACTTACTTTACAGCAATAAGCCTTTTAGAATTATCGGCCTATAGACTAATAATACACTATTCCTTGCAGATAATACCTTTACAAAGGCTAAACAAAGCGAACTACACAAGGCCGAATTTATGGCTAAGGAGCAAGAGCAACTAACCACTAATACACCAATTAAATTCAATGGAGGACTTATTTAATTAATATAAGACAGGAGCATTACGCTAACGCAAAAGCGCCAGTGTAAGAACCTTAGTATAGTTAATACTACGCTAGCAGACAGTACTAGCTCCAGAGAAGTTACGCGTGGCCTACTTATACTAAAGGACCAGTATATCGCTTAACGCGCCAGAGGAGCATATATCGCCTTAGTCTGTTAGCCAGAGGCCTTATACAACCTATCCTTTACTACCCAGGTAGTTAACCTAGTTAAAGACAATATAAAGAGTCTTAATAAGCGATTAAGCTGGCAGATTAAAAACAGAAATAGAGGCCTAAAGTTTATTAAGCTAGACGCCAATACCTTATAACTCCTAGTATTTACGGACGCTTCCTTCGCCAATAACAAGAACCTATCTTCGCAAATTAGCTATATACTTATACTAGCAGACGCCTTAAATAAGGTAAATATCGTCTACTGGTTCTTAATTAAGTGCAAAAGAGTTACTAGGAGTATATTAGCCTCAGAGCTATATAGTATAGCGTATGGTTTTAATATAGGCGCTATAATTAAATCCACGCTAAATAAGGTCTTACAGGTTAACATACTACTCGTTCTCTGCACTGACTTAAAGTCCTTATATAACTATCTCATCCGACTAGGAACTACGCAAGAGAAACGCTTAATAACTAATATAATATGCCTTCGCTAAGCTTATAAACAAAAATAGATTACCAAAGTTAAGTAGATTAATGGAGATACTAACCCTACGGACGCTATAATAAAGGGCAAGCCTTGTACGGCACTATTACGGCTTATTAATACGAATTAAGTCAAATTACGGGCTATAGGGTAGGTTAAACGAACAGATTTGGTTTCGGTAGGTATAACAGACTTATATAATACAGAGCCAGCCGCTAAGGCGCTAGTAATAGGCGAGCCAATAGCGATTTTCTATCCTAGGGATGGAAAATCCTAATTGGCTGGTTTAACGGCATGGTAGAATCCGACAGGTGGCGCGCTCTAGGATTAAAGGTGGAGCTATTGCGTATTATAGACGGAAGAGCTAGTTATTGCGTATACACTATAAATAGTCTAGAAGTAGACTTAACTTTAGAGTATAAATTAGCCTTCTTTTTAGAGTTGCTCTAGTGTCGGAACGTTAATCACGTAACGTAGTCATAAGACTACGAGGCGAGACTAGCTAATCTGACTTGGAGCAACCCCTGACTTCTAGATAACAATCAACTACCAACTTCAACACCGCATACATACCACTACAAGTGATATTCGTGCACGTTGATAATGCGAGTATACCAACAGTATCGGTTCTTAACAGTAACAGCGTTAAGAGCTTAGTAGTCTATATAGAAGCGCAGACTGCCGCCAGGTTTCTTAATAAAGATTACTGGTGCGGCTATAGGTAAAGAACTTGCTCTAATAAACCCTTTATCTAGATATTCATCTAAGTACTTCCGTAGTACCTAGGGTTTATTTTAGGACATTCCGTATAAGGGTCCAAATCCGGGATATTTTCCTTCTTTAACTACAATCTTATAATTATATAGACAGCATTCTGGTAGCTTATTAGCTTTCTTTTATAAGAATATATCTAAATAATTATAGTATTCTACTGGTACTTTTATAGCCGGGTTAGTATGCTTCTTTAGTGCTAAGGCCTTCTTAATATCGGCCATTATAACGGCGAAGATTGTATATTTAGGTTTCCTGGCGAGTTATACTAATAGGGTAGCTCCAATTATATAAATATCTAAGGTATTAAGCGGGTTTAGATTATCCTTAGTTTCTTATATAGTTTTGGGTTTAGTGTTAGGTATAGAGTTAATATTAGATTTAGGTTCGGGTTCTTTAAGTATCCTTTTTATAGTGGAATACCAGTTCTTCTGGTATCTTTATATATTAAGCTTAAGCTTCTGCTTAGTTTGGGGTGTAATAGTTAGAGTTAGTTTATATAGTTTGGTATAATTTCCAGGTTCTTAGTAGACGTTAGTGGAATTCTTATATTGGTGGAATTTGGTGGAATTCTTAGGTTGGTGGAATTGGGTGGACTTTTTAGGTATAGGGTGGACATTAGTGGAAATTTTAAACTAGTGGATCCTAGTGGATTTTTTACATTTTAGTTTGGGGTCTAAGCAGTAAGTTATAAGGCACTTCTACTTATAATAGGAGGCGGTAAATAGAAGCTTAAGGTTGTCCTAATTAATGGTTACCTTATATAGCTTTATTTAGGGTTATCTAAGGATTATTAGGTAACCTAGGGTAGTTATAAAGAGCTTAATTAATTCTTTATAGTTTAGGTATTGGAGTCTTAGGGCCGCTACGTAAGTAATATAGCCTAAGATAGTGCGTTTGCCATTAAATCCAAATATGTTAATATATTGGTTAAGGGGTATTAGGGTAAACCTATTGTCTTATATAAAGATCTTATTAATAAATCCTATGCCACTAGCTCCTGTATTAATTAGGACTTAAATATTAGCCTATTAACTTTTCTACTAAAGACAGCAGTTAACAGTTATACTATAATCCTAAGAGTTAGGGTTTGTAATATCTAATACGTTTAACAAAATCCTGTAATATAGCTGTCCTAGAGAGCGACTTAACTCTAAAATATACCTTTTAGTAGTGAGTAGGAAGGGGTTCCTATAGAATATTAGTTATAACTTCGTTCTTATAAATAGTACTTACTAGACGTAGAGCTAGAGCCAGGTAAAGATTAGGGATAGTAACTAGAGAATTAATATAGTAAACGGTTATTAGTATTGGCCGTTTATAAATTGTGTTGGGGTATAGGGACGGAGTAGTATCTTAAGATATATTCCTTACTTCCGCATTTAAAGTAAAAGCCTAGCTTAATGCGTTATTCTTATTTAGGGGACCCTAGTAGAGCGTATCCTAGGGTCCCTGTGTTAATATCTATGGCGTTAGGGTGCTTAGGCTAAGATAATAACTTAATAGACGTTTATAGGGCTGTTATATTATATTAAGAAGTGGACTTTGATATTAGGCGTAGTATATTGTTATACCGTTTATTAATAACATTTACGTAGGCGTTAAGGGCTCTTGGTAGGTCTATACCTATTAGGGAGGTTTTTAGTTTAGAACTTAGGGATTTAATAAGGCTGTTAATTAGTATAGAGTTATTCTAGCCTATTTCTTTTATATAACGGTTAAATTTAGAGAAGTATACTAAAAAGCTTTTTATTCCTTAAGTTATGTAGTTTATTTTTCTTTAGGCAGTAGCTTAGCAGTTTAGGTTACTATATATAGCTTTAAGAAGTATAATTAGGCTTAGTACTAAGTTTGGTTAAAGAGGTTTAATAAGGTTAGCTATATCTCCTCCTAGTTAACTTAGGGCATAACAGAGTTAGTTAGCTTTAGTTAGGTAGTGGTTAGCGTTACTAGTTAGCTTATTTTTAAGCCGGCTTAGAAATAATTAGAGTTCTTATTATTTACTAGTAAATATTAGAGGGTTTAGTAATTGTTTAGATTGTTATAGTATAGTAGTTAGTTCTACTAGTGGGATAACTATTACTAGTTTAGGGCTCGCGTTCCGCGTATTAGCTTCTAATAATAGCAACTAGTCTTAAGGGCTTAGTATAGGTATTTTAAGGGTGCGGATTTCTTTTTAGAGGGCCTTAATTATTTTCTAGTACCATACTTCTTATTTGGCTTGCTATTAAGCTATAGTAGCTTAGTTTTATATAAGGGCGTCTATAAAGGACTTTTATATATCTACTAATTATTCCTAGAGTGTGGATATAATATTAGCGGCCGTTATAGGGGCTTTAAGGTCGTTCTATATTTTAAATAGGGCGGGGTAGAATATAGGTTTTAACATAACGTAGTATTACAGAGTAAGTATAAGTGGTAATAATATATAGCGAAGTAGATATTATTAAGCTATATATATAAACTATATAATAAAGTTAAGACGTTGCGTAAGGAGAGAAGGTAAGGAAATAGAAAGAAAGGGTATATATTATTAGTTTAGTTGCTTAGTTGACACATGCACGGAGCAGAATAGGATTTGAGTAGCGGTCCTAGCAGAACTTGGCAGGATTCGGTGGACTTGGCAGAATATGGCAGAATGCGGCAGATTGCCGTCAGATTATTGTCTCGCGGTCGGTCTCTTCTTGCTGCGTTGGTAGAAACAGGTGGAAACAGGTAAAAACAGGTAGAAACAGGTGGACGTGTATAAGGTGTCACGGAGGTGTCCCATAACACACTCCACTAGTTGTTATTATGTTGTTAACTTATTATTTATACCTATATACCTAGCCCAATAACAGGACCCACCGTAGTTCTTGCTACAAGGTTCTGTTACAAAAATCCCACTAAAAAACCTAAAAATCGTTCCTTAATATCTTAACAACAGCTTAATAATAAATTATAAAAATTTATAAATAGACTTTTATACTTACATTAAAACCTTTATTAGAGTTTTAGAGTAATTGGTTTAGCCGTTATTAATATATTAAGATTTATTAAGATTTAGCTCTTAAATTTAAGCTGAATTTTTATATCTTAAGAACTACTCATTAAATTACTTTAAAACTTTAATAGAGGTCTTAAAATAGGTAGGAGAGTCTAATTTTAAATTTTTATAATTTATTGTTAAGCTGTTGTTAAGATATTAAAAAACGATTTTTAGTGGGGTTTTAGAGTGGGCCGCTAGATGATACGGGCCGTAGGCTGATAGATTACGTTATAGCTAGCAGTGTCCTAAATATATTAATGACATCGAAGAACGGACTCAGCCTGTACGCGACTCCGGCAATCCTAGCGCAACATGCAGTCAATTTACTCTTTTGGGCAGGATAATTGAGTAAAAGGGTTTCGAGGCTGCTGAGCATGGCTTCTGCATCTTGGTACTCGATAAACTCCTCTTGTCCGGTTTTTAATAGCGATGCCTTGAAGGAAGCGCAGGCCGATGAAAAAATAGCTAAAGGAACACTGGATTTTATAGTAAGTAACCCCCCCATAGATTGCCATCGATGAGGCTACACACTTGGTTGAACTCGACGACATAGTCGTAAAAATGCATAAGTAGCGCTTGCGGCTATGTAAAGTTAGAAATCACATGGCTAGATTACCTCCGCGATACTCAGGGTTGCGGAAAATCTAATTTTCCACAATACCGATTAACGATCCACAATCTATCACATCGGGGGGGTGGAAGCTGGTCATGCACATAGCTGTATGCTAGCGGAATAATACAGCCCAACTATTTTGCAAGGGCTCGCTTATTTTAAAAACACACTAGCAGGGACGGCGTCTGCCCCGTTCGTGGTACCACCTTGTACTATAAAATCGAAGGCTCAGACCTGCGGAGGATAGGCTGGATAGGCCTCTTGTCACGAAGTGCATATAGAGCAGTTCATTGATGAAATGGGTTAATAGATTAATGATCTTGTATCGTCTCTTTTTGACCTTGATCTGACGTGTCTTTAGTAATGTGTCTTTATGCACGTAACTCGTGCACGTAACCCACGCCTTTAGAGAATACAGATTATCTAACACACCCCCTTAGCTTTAAGCTCTTTGAGGTCAAAGCTAGCCACCTTCTTATATCCGTCAATGAGTCAATTAAACCGTAATCTTATTTAAATCCTTCTATCTTACTCTAATACTATCCCTTAGGTCCTCTAGTTGCTTCTCCTTATCTAGCTGCTCCTTAATATCTACCATCCCGATTATATTAACAAAGCTTTAAAACCTCTGCTTAGGCAGGGCCTTTATAAGTCCATTAGTAATTATCTCCTTTATTACTGTCTATTAAAATCGTACTTGTCTTATTACGTATTCCTAACGTAGCCAGTATTAATAGATGTTAACGTATTAGAGCTTTGTAATTAGCTTTACTATATCTTCCATAATTAGTTAGAGTGTCTGCGTATTATCGCATTTAATAATCAAGGGCTCGTTTAGGCGTAACATTATTGCTTTAAACAGCCTGCTGATAAAGATAGCTTCCTTTACTATCTATAATAGGGCTAACAACTCGGCTTCTATACTTAACGTCGTTACCATACCCTGCTTGTTTGCTCTCCAGGCGATTGGCCCCCTAAATAGCTTTATAATATATCCTTACAAGCTCTTTCTGTCGGCGGAGTTGTCCGCGAATGATGCATCGCTAGCATAGATAAATAATTGCGCTTTACCTCTACCGTCTCTTCCGTCGTCTTGTCCTTTGTTGCGTATTCCTTTGTCTCTCCCTCTACTGTTTATTCCTTCCTTATCTCCTCTATAGCAGATTGCTCTGCTTCTCGTACTATATAGGTACTGGACAACTCTATCTACCGCTTAATGATACTCTTGGCCTGGGTCCTGGTTAAACCTTGCCAGCTATAATACTGCAAAAGCAATATCTGGACGCGTTGTAGTGGCTGCATAGAGTACTGAACCCAGTTTTCTCTGATATAGCATCGTAGAAGCTGGTAGGGATATAGAACGGACTAATAGGTCTGTATTGGGGGACGGACGCGTTGGACGGATTATACGGTAATTAGTAGAGAGGAGTTCCGATTCTGCTATAGGAGTGTCTAGAAGACGCCCTCTAAGATCTATTTTATACTAGTTAGCTATCTTCTTAATATAGGCTTTCTGGGATAGCTATAGGAGCCTTTGGCTACAATTGCGTATTATATGGATTCCTAGGAACCATTTTAGCTCGCTAAGGGTACTTATTTAGTATTCCTTGCTTAGCTCCTTAATCGCTTCTTAAGCCTTCTTTTTATCTGTCTTTCTATAGCAGAAGACGATATCATTGATATAGAAGAAGATGACTATTCCACCTTTTAGCATAATATATGGCTCCTAAGGTACCTCTTTAAAGCCCAATTTATTTAACGAGCTCGTGAGATTCTTCTGCTATAATAGTAGTGATCGTTATAGTCCGTATAAGGCTTTTCTTAAGCGCAGTACTTTGTCTGTCTTTCCTTTGTTAAACCCTAGCGGTAGCTTTATGTAGACGACCTTGTCGAGATCGCAATAGATAAACGCATTAACTGTATCTATCTGTGTTATCTCTAGGTCGAATTTTGTGGTGATTGCTATAAGGGTTTAAAAGGTCGTACTAGCTAATATAGTAGCTCTTATAGGTAGGTCTCCTAAGGCCTATTGATTTCTGTATACTACTAAGCGTGCCTTGTATTTCTGGAGAAATCCGTGCTTGTCCATCTTATAGATGAATACCTATATTGAGCTAAGGACCTGCTGTCCCTTTACATACTTCTTATCTATTTCTTAAAACGACCTTATTTGATAATAGGATTAGAGGTGAGCTTGTTAAGCCTCTTGGAATTAATCTTAAAGAGGGTATATATTAAGGTCCTTAATTAACTAAGGTGGCGGAGGTAAGTTCTTCCTGTATAATTTAACATTATGTGTTCTACCTGATTTCAGCTTACTGTTGTTAAGTTAATTATTAAGGTTGAACTTCCTTTCTGCTATGAAGGCGCCTTAATAGGCTAAGGTAATCCTTTTGGTAATAAAGTCTTTAAACCTATTATTATCGGCTTCCTTAAATGAGTTTTTAACCGAGTTGTTAAATACCCCCTAAGTATAAAACCTATCTCCTACTCGGTTAATAGTGTCCTGATCAGTATCTAACTTTATAGGATACTTAACGTGAAAGGCATATAGAGATTCTTTGTCTTCTTCTATTAGAGGTGGCGTATAATACGCGTCTTTAAGAGCTCTTACAAGCTTAAGATCTGCTAACTTATTAAAGGTTTAAACTGGCTCATCAATATCATTATCTTCCTCTTAAATTGACGGTTTAAATACTTTATTATTATCTTCTAGAAGAACCTTGTTCTTAGTTAAGGTCTTAAGGAGTTAAATCTTCTTAATTAGCGTATCTAATTCGGTATATAGATCCTTTAAGATATCCATTCGCTTGCCATTAAAGAACGTCTTTTTATTAAAGATAACATCCCTAGTAGAGATAATAATACCTTTATGTAGGATCCAGATCCTATAGATATTGGTAGAGTTATAGCTAATAAGGTAGCTAATATAGGCTCGCGGATCTAGCTTGCTTAGTCTTTTCTTCTTTAGCTAGGCATCCGACGTTATCGCGTACGCCCTATAGCCATAGGCTTTTAGGTGCGCTAATTATAGTTTTCTTAATCTCCTATTTGCTAGGTAGGTATGGAACCTTTTATATAGCGATTTCCATCTATTGCTTTCCCGTGGCGTTTAATCTCAAAGGTAGACTGTATAGTTAACTATCTCGTTCTATAGGTTGTGTGGTAGATTAGCAGCAATTCTTATTGCATGTCCTTTCTTAATGATTACACCCCCTAAGCGTTCGGCGGTACCGTTCTATGCTTAGGTATGTGGCGCCAAAGGCTTAAAGGTAATCCCTTGGGTCCATAGCTATTTAAGGGTTCTCCTTCTCCCTAGCTTGTTATCTGACCTAATAGTATTAACCTTAAGGTTATACCTTAGACAAATCCATTAGATAAAATCTTTGAGTACTTATAGTGTCTCCTTCTCCTTGCCATGCGTTATTATAAAATATAGGAAGGTTCTTCCTGAGAAGGTGTTATAGATGAGCATAACTCATATAAATCCCATATACGCTTTCTTAAGGTCAGTCCAGTTAATATAGAGGTTAAGATAAGGTTTATTAATATTCCGTTTTAAGAACCTTCTTAAGACCTAACGCTTAATTTTGGCGAGACTGCAATACTAACATTCCATCGTCTTTGGGCCTTAAAGCTTGACTCCTAGGGCGTTAATACCTAAATAATAAAGGCTTATAGGTCCTGGATAACCTAGACGCAAATACTATAATTATATATTACCTTTCGCATCTAGGCGAATGTCTCTTAACGATGCTCTACACTTCCGTTAGCGGCGTAGCAGTCGGCTTATATTAAACGCTAATAGACTTCCTAGTCGGACGTATTTAATAGTCTATTATCCGTAACATTCTTTTATTTAATATAGAATTGTATCGTCCTTCCAAACTAGAAGATTATTGTTTCCTTTATTGTCCTAGAAGTACCCTTGCTTTTAAAGTAGACAGAACAACACTAGATTTATATTAAAGTCCATATAGAAGGCAACGTCCTTAAGATATAGGATTCCCTTGCTCTTGTCTAGTTTTGTGACTTAAACGGTAACATCGCCGTAGCCTAGTATAGGCACTTCTGAGCTGCCGGCGATGATATATTTATATCTTAGAGCTTTCCTAAAGTTATAAAAACAAGAGAGGTTATTAAAGATATAGAGAGTGGTTCCTAAGTCCAGAATAGTTAATAGCTTTAGTAGATGGAGTTAACCGGTGTAATATAATTCTAGGAATATTGCATTAGCTTCTCCCTTAATCTTAACTATTTTATAACTCTTCTCGTCCTGTTGTTATTAAGCCTCATCTTCTTGTTTTTTAAGTCTGATCTTCGCAACTTGGTTAGTGAGATTCTTATTCTTTTCTACCTTCTTTAGCACTCTTTTAATGCGAGTATCTCTGATTATAACTCCTTCGGGTCTCTTATCTTCAAATAAATACTAACAGTCTTAAAGGGAATATCCTCGTTTCTTATATGCTAAGCACACAGGTAGTAGCTTCTTATAGGACGTCTCCTTGTCTACTAGTGACCTGGCTCTCTTCGAGCGTCTAATATATGCTAAGGTTACTTTCCCTAGACCTTTAGTAGTATCAGAGTGATCTATTATAGCTTGTTCTGTAAAGTCTGCATTAAAGGTACTCCCTCTTATAGTAACATTAGCTTTCTTTAAGGGTATTCTAAGTCCTTCTTGCAGCTCCTTTGCTACTCTGCGGTATTTGGAAGATCTTAACTTCTAAGGGTTATTTAACTTGGTAGTATACTTTATATAGTAGGCGTTGCTAAACAGTTAAATAACTTCTGCCAAATCTTAAAGCTAGATTCTATTGGACATTTAAGGGATCTTATACTTCTCTCCTAGTACTATTATATGTTCCCATTAATCTAACCACTAATTTAATTTTAATAAGTGTTTAAACCCCTTAAGGGCTTTTGTGTACTGGTATTATACCTTCTTCCTAATAAATAATGAGGTAGGTTCTGTGTTCTCCTTTAATCAGGATAGCCATTCTTTAACTATTAAGGAAGGGTTAAGCAATAGCTTCTTCTAGATTAATACTGTAGATATAATTTAGGTGCGTATCTATTGCAGATACTCTTCCTGTTTTAGAAAGTACCTTATATCCTAGTTGTAGTATTGTTTGCTATTCTTATACGCTTTCTGTTAATTTATTAAGAGCTATATATATATAGTTGTATTCTCATTAAAGTCTATAACTTTTGGAAGAGGTGGTTTTTTAAGTAGACCTTCTTAAGGTGCTTCTGTAGCTGGGTTAACGTGGGCCCAAATTTGCTAATCTATAAGGGCTTGTAGTTGCCAGATCTATTACTCCCAGTCTTCTAGTTTATTAAGGATAATCATGGTTAACGAACTTAATGTTAGTAGAGTTATTTTAACTAATAGGCAAAGGGGAATTAAGATGGAATTTGTCGTTAGGATCGTCCTTATCGTCAGGATTATCCTTTAACAATTAAGGTAGGATTTCTCGTGGAATCTTATGGAATCTCGTGGAATCTTATAGAAGAATCGTCCTGTAACAATTAAGGTAGGATTTCTGTTAGAGTCTACGTCTTAACAATAAGGTGTCAGAGTCTGACGATAAGGTAGAATTTCTTTAAATAATTGAGAAATAGCTGAATAGCTTCTTAAGTCGGCGGACCGGGCTTATAACTGTCACGAAGTGCATATAGAGCAGTTCATTAATGAAATGGGTTAATAGATTAATGATCTTATATCGTCTCTTTTTAACCTTAATCTGACGTGTCTTTAGTGACGTGTCTTCGTGCACGTAACTCGTGCACGTGACCCACGCCTTTAGAGAATACAGATTATCTAACACCTCTTGGATAATAGACCTATCAGCTAATAGTATCCGGAGACTATCCGGATAGTCTCCGGATAGTCTTGGCAAAACTCCCTAATATACTTATACTTGTAATGCACCCCCCAATATTAAATAAATATTTTTTCTATTAGTATATATTTATAGAGCTTATAAAGCGCTTTAAAATGGTACCACTTTTATCTAAATATCCTAAGGAT